>Ga0209829_10000964_pt1 | contig 24375 bp, 15 predicted proteins | sample C_140205_EF_Meta_FD_187311 | JGI IMG/M metagenome (GOLD analysis project Ga0209829, IMG submission 187311) | Freshwater microbial communities from Lake Croche, Canada to study carbon cycling - C_140205_EF_MetaG (SPAdes) (version 2) | ecosystem: Environmental > Aquatic > Freshwater > Lake... | reverse complement strand
TTTCGGGTATTCTTAAAGTTGGAGATTCAATCGTTATTTCTGGTCAAAACAGCCTTTCGGAAAATTCAACGATCAAAATTCGGGCTTTAGAACCTTCGATAATTGAAGGGAATAAGGATTCCTGATGGCACTTTGGGATGTATGTATCAGGCGCCCTGTTTTTACTGCCATGCTAATGGCGGCACCGATTGTCCTTGGATTTTTTTCCTACTTTCGCCTAGGCGTTGATCTATTTCCCGATGTTGATATTCCAGTGGTGATCATTTCAACCACACTTCGAGGCGCAAGCGTTGAAGAAATGGAAACCAACATCACCAAGCTTATCGAAGAAACAGTTAATACGGTTGCGGGAATTGATGAGTTGCGTTCCACAACCAAAGAAGGAATATCAACGGTTGTTGTTCAATTTCGGGTAGAAAAAAATGGCCAGATTGCTGCAGAAGAAATCGAGGCAAAAGTTCGAGCCATTTTAAATCAATTACCTTTGAATACAGATACCCCAATTATTGATCGGTTCGATATAAGTGCTGCTCCTGTTCTTTCTTTAGCCACATCAGGGAATCGTGATTTGAGAGAAATCACTCATATTGCCAAGAAAACAATTAAAGAAAATCTTGAGACACTTACCGGTGTGGGATCTGTCACGATTGTGGGCGGCAGGCAGCGGGCTATTCAAATTACCGTTGATCCTAATAGACTTTTAAAATATCAAGGTATCTCGATTGCTGAGGTTCGAAATACTTTGCTTAAGGAAAATCAAGAACTTCCTGGCGGCAAAGTGGATCAGGGGAAGCTTGAGCTTTCGTTGCGCACCATAGGCCGTGTGCTTTCTGTTCAAGATATTCGCAGGTTGATTATTACCACCCGAAATGGTCAAGCAGTAAGAATTGAAGATGTTGCTCAAGTAGAAGATTCTTTCGAAGAACCCCATAATTTAAGCAGGCTTTGGAGCCTTGGGGAGAACAAAATTGATGATCCTTCTTTGGGAGGCAATGCAGTTACTTTGTTTGTGCAAAAGCAAACAGGCGCCAATACAGTTCAAATTGTTGATAGAGTTCGCGCAAGACTCGATGAACTTATGGCGGCTCTTCCCTCTGATATTCGCATCGAAACCATTAGAGATCAGTCTCGATTTATTCGGGGCGCTATCGAAGAAATCAAGCGCCATGGGGCTATGGCTGTTTTATTAGTAAGTTTAACAATCCTTGTTTTTATCCGTGATTGGCGAACTACTTTGATTGCGTCTTTATCTATTCCCGCATCTATTGCAGGCACTTTTGCACTAATGGATTTGCTTGGGTTAACCCTCAATAATATGACGATTCTTGGCTTAATTCTTGCGGTGGGCATCGTGATTGATGATGCAGTTGTGGTTCATGAAAACATTTTCAGGTATATGGAAGAAAAGAAAAAATCGGCATTTGAAGCTGCGGGTCAGGCAACTTCCGAAATTGCAATGGCTGTTACTGCAACCACTTTATCTCTCTTGGTTATTTTTCTTCCCATTGTTTTCATGGGTGGGCAGGTGGGGCGCTTCTTCAATAGTTTTGGACTCGTTATTGCTTTTGCTATCCTTATGAGCTTGTTTGTCAGTTTAACTATGACCCCCATGCTTTGTTCTAGGTTTCTTCGGCTTGAAGATATTATTCATGGCACCAAATCTGGAATCGTATGGCGCATGATTGAATCTTCTTACATGGTCATTCTTCGATTTTCGATGACGCATCGAATCTTTATAGTTTTTATTTCTATCGGGTTGATATGCATTACTCCGTGGCTTTTTACGGTTGTAGGTCTTGAATTTGTACCCCGTGATGATCAGGGAGAATTTCAAGTCGCCATACTTCTGCCAGAGGGTTACTCCCTTGAAAGGTCCGATCTGGAAGTTGGCCAACTTGAGCAGAGATTTCGATCTTTGCCTGGGGTCACTCATACTTTTACCGTGATAGGTGATACTACCAGCAGGCTGGGTAAAGGGCAGGGCGATATCTCTACTGCGAATATTTATGTAAGGATTGAGGACCTTTCCAAAAGGCGATTCTCTCAATTTGATGTCATGAAGCTTGCACGAGATATCGTTGCTGACTATCCTGATTTGCGTGCTGCAGTTCAAGATGTTTCTGCTTTTCAAGAGACTGGCTTTAAGCAGGTGATGATTGATCTAAATGTTCGTGGCCCTGATATTGAAAAACTAAAATCTATCTCCAATGAGATGATTGCATGGATGAAAACCCAACCTTACTTTGTGGATGTTGACTCAAGTCTTTCTTTTCGAAAACCTGAGTTGGTTATAGTTCCTGACCGAGACCGCCTTTCTGAGTTAGGAGTTTCTCTTGATTCCCTTAATTCCACTGTGACTGTTTTAGTGGGTGGTGAACCCATTGGGAAATTTAAGGAAGAGGATGAACAGTACGATATTTGGCTTCGTGCAGATAAGCAGTACCGTAACGATAAAGAAACTATTTCCCGCCTAACCGTACCTTCAGTCAAACCCGGGATTGGTGTGGTTGAATTAGGAAATGTTGCAACCATTAAGAATGCTTTTGGCCCTGCAAGCATTGAGCGCTTTTACAGGCAGAGGCAGGTGGTTATCTCTGCAAATCTCGAAGGAATTGCTACGGGGCAGGCGGTTGATCTTATCAAGGCTAAATTGAGAACCCTTGATCTTCCACCCACTTATCAATTCGAATTCTTGGGGCAGGCTAAGATGCTTGCAGAACAGGTTTCCAGTTTTATTATTGCTTTTAACCTAAGTTTTCTTTTCATGTATATGATTCTTGCTGCTCAATTTGAAAGTTTTGTGCACCCAATTAGCATTATGATCGCTCTTCCTCTTACAGTTCCTTTTGCAATTGTGGCGCTCATATTGATGCAAACTAATCTTGATATTTATGCAATGTTTGGTTTGTTCATGCTTTTTGGGATCGTCAAAAAGAATGGGATTTTGCAAGTTGATTATACTAATCAGCTTCGGAAAACTGGTATGAATCGTCTGGATGCAATTCTTGAGGCAAATCGTACGAGGCTACGGCCCATCCTTATGACCACTCTTATGTTGATTGCTGCAATGGTACCGATGGCATTTGGCGTTGGCCATGGCGCGGCTTCAAGAGCTGGCCTTGCAAAGGTGATTATGGGTGGTCAGGCGTTATCGCTTCTTCTAACCTTGTTGATAACCCCTGTTACCTATTCGTATTTGGATGATCTAGGTTTTTGGATTCGGAGAAAAACTGGTTTTGAAAAGGGTAATCATGATGAAAGTGTGCAGTTAGAAAATGGAAAGTAACAAAATAGTTATTGTCGATTATGGCATGGGTAATCTTCGCAGCGTGCAGAAGGCTTTTGAAAAAGTAGGTTATGCTGCAATTATTTCTGAGGATCCCGCTCTTATTAAAAATGCAGATAAACTTGTACTCCCGGGTGTGGGGGCAATTCGCGATGCTGTGGGTAGAATCAGAGATACAGGGCTAGAAAAACCCATTCTTGATCACCTGCATTCAGATAAACCTTTTTTTGGTATTTGTCTTGGGCTCCAAATGCTTTTTGAGAATTGTTATGAAGATGGGAAACATCGTGGCTTAGGTTTCTATAAAGGCGATGTGGTAAAGTTTTCACCTGTGGAAGGGCTAAAAATCCCGCATATGGGCTGGAATCACCTTGATCTCAAAAAAGATTTAAAGGTGTTTAAAAGTTATCCCAAAGGCGCAGGTGTTTATTTTGTGCATTCGTATTTTGCAGTCCCTGAAAATCCCAATGTCATTGCTGCTTATGCAAATTATCCCCTGCCTTTTGCGGCTGCAGTCGGTGATGATCGCCGGATAGCAACTCAGTTTCATCCTGAAAAAAGTCAGGGTGTCGGATTGCAAATGTTGAAGCATTTTGCGGAACTCTCTTAGAATATATTTTTTTTAATGAGGCTTTTATGCTTGTTATACCCGCTATTGATCTTCGTGACGGTAAATGTGTTCGCTTGAAACAAGGCGATTACGCTCAGGAAACTATTTACTCTGATTTTCCTTGGAAGATGGCATTAGATTGGGCTGATCAGGGTGCTCAATACCTTCATCTGGTTGATTTGGATGGTGCCAAAACTGGGCGAATTGAAAATTCCATGGCAATCAAAGGTATCCTTGAAAAAGTGAATGTTCCATGTGAATTAGGTGGTGGTATTCGTGATGAAAAAACGGTTTCTGAAGCTTTAAGTTGGGGAATTGATCGCGTCATTATTGGTACAAAAGCAATTCATGATCCTCAATGGCTTTACAATATGGCTCTAGCTTTTCCTGGTAAAATTGCTCTTGGTATTGATGCCAAGGATGGGAAAATAGCTGTGGCTGGTTGGCTAGAGGTTTCACAAATTACTGTTGAACAATTTTTAGATAAAGTAAATGATTGGCCACTCGCTGCCATTATTTACACAGATATTTCAAAAGACGGCATGCTTTCCGGCCCGAATGTTGAAACTACCGCCCGCCTAGCATCGAAAGCTAATTCCCTTGTAATTGCATCCGGGGGCGTTTCAACTTCGGCTGATATTAAAAACCTGAAAGTCGCTGGGGTAAAGGCCTGCATCGTTGGCAAGGCACTGTATGATGGTAAAATGACATTAGCCGAGGCACTTGAAGCTGCTGGAAGTTAGGTTTTAGCTTCCTTTAATTTCTTTTTCAATTTGTTCTCTAAGATTTCGGTAATTGGTTTTTCCTGTTCCTAATACAGGGATTTCATTTATTTTTATTACTTTGTCAATGCGCATGATCCCTCGGAATCCCGCTTCTTGTAGCAGTCGGTTTGCTTCTGAAACTTCCATGTCATTACGATTGAATAAATAAACATATTTACGATTATCTTTTTCAATGCCTTCAATTGCAACCATGGGGCCGTTCTCGTCGGGTGGAAATAGTGCTGAAAACACTTCTTCCAGTGCCGGTAATGAAATCATTTCCCCACCTACTTTAATGAAGCGTTTTAATCTTCCCTTGAAAAACAAATAACCATCATCATCCTGCATTACGAGATCACCTGTGATGTACCAGTTTTTATTGTTGATAAACTTAAAGGGAGGAGTTCCTTCTTCGCCAAGGTACCCGCCAAAAATAGTAGGCCCTGAAACATGAAGCATGCCTGTTTCATTTTTTTTCAAAACCTTGTCGGTTTCCAATTCAAGAATTAATACCTCAACACCAGGTAGCGGTTTACCAACGGAATCTCTTTTTTGGAAATTTGGAGGGTTAACTGCGACTACTGGTGAGCATTCGGTGATGCCATATCCTTCAAGTAATTTGGCATTCGGTGCAACTTTTTGTGCTAGTTCAAAAACGGTGGCAGGGCATTTTTCCGCCCCTGATATGATCAGCCTTAACTTATCTAATGTTTCGTTTGATGCTTTATCGAGAATGTGTGTTAAGAAAGTAGGTGTCCCAATAAGGAGGGTTACTCCGTAGGCTTTTAGCTTTGCTGCTAAGGTGGACGCATCGGTTGGGTCTGGGTGGAATACAATTCTCATTCCCAGCAATATCGGTAGTATGCCTGTTACAGAAAGGCCGAAACTGTGAAAGGGGGGTAAAAAAGATAGAACGGTATCTTGAGAAGTAAGTTCAAGAAAAGGTGTACCACTTTTGTGATTTGAAATTAGGTTGTTATGAGTTAGAGGGACGGCCTTCGGACGTTTTTCTGATCCGCTTGTGAATAGAATTGCAGCAATTGAATCTGTTTTAGTTATGTGTTTGCATTTTTTAAGAACATTATTCGGCAAATAAGATTGGATCATGCATTTTAAAAGTGTTAGATAAGCAGTCTTACCTTTGGCTTGTTCTAAATAAACAAATTGCGCATCCTCAATCGAGATTCCAACCCGATCAATAAAGCGTTGTGAAGTTAATATTTTTTTTATCCCAAGGAAGTTTGTTGCATGTTGCAGATTGGCAGGCCCCGTAGTCCAGTTAAGCAGAACAGGGGTTTTATTTGCAATTAAGCAGGCAAAATAAGCTATGAATCCACCCGCACTTGCAGGTAGTAAAATTCCTACATGCTTCGCAGGATCCTTTTCAATGATTTTTGAAATCACCAGAGATGCTAGAAATAATTTTCGGTAAGTTAGCATGCCTGATGTATCGTCAATCAGAGCTATTTGGTTTGATGATTTCATCACACGCAAAATAAATGAATCAATTACTGTTGTGCCTAAGATCTCACTTTCCGGTTTTATTCTGAAACTTTCGTTCCATTCTCTGGGGACTTTGATCGGTGTGGATGTTTTTGAATTTCCTGAACATAAAAGGTATAAGTCATCCACAGTGTTAGGTACGGTGCTTGCATTAAATTTGAAATGTTGCTCTAGATGAATCAGTAGTTCTAATCTTTGAATACTATCAAGGCCGAGAGAATCTAATTCGGAATTCGGGTCAGTGGTTTCATCTACGATAACTTCGGGATATTTCTCCTTGATTATTTGGATTACTTCTCTTTTTAAAAGTTCTGGATAAATATTAGGTGCAGTCTTGTTTTCATTGAGATCAAGTGACGAAAAGTTTTTTGTTTGGTTAAATAATAAGAAGTGATAGGGTCGATAAACAGGCGTGGTGTTGGCACCAAGGTTATACCAATTTTCAAGATGAAGGTTTACTTTAGACTTTTCGAAGGGTGCCAATCTCGTAGCATCCAGTGGTTCAATGGTAATTGTGATTTTTCTTTTGGGCATGAAAAATAAAAGGTTCAAAATAAGCAGCAGGGCGCAGTACAATAATTCCAAAGTAAGGTTTGGTCGATTGCCTGAAAATGCATGGCTAAATCTGCTACCCCATAAACCCGTTGTTCGAATCAATAAAACATTCGCGTTGGGAGATATTTTCAAGATATCGCTGACGCCTGAATTTCCACCAAGGGATTCCAATCCTTTTCTTTCTAGTTTGCCTGATGGCCAGATGATAAAGTTATCGCCCTTTTGAAGTCCCACTACGAGACTTTGAATAGCCTCCTGAGCTTTTTGTTTTGCCGATAGGCTGATTTTTTCCATGTCGGGTACTTCCAATGCATTGAACAAAAGCATGAAAGGTTTGATGAAACGGTTTCGATAATAGGTTTCATATACCAAGGGCCTTGGCGCTAGATTTTTTGATAGTAAGGAAAACAAAATGATTGGTTCGACATATGCTGGGTGATTTGGCAGAATCAATGTCCCTTTTTTTTGTTCGTTTAAATGCGCAATTCCATTAATGGTAATGCTATAGCGCATTCTTAAAAGCAAACGCAGTAAAAAAGCAAGAATTGTTGCTACCATGTTTTCTTATTTACCAATCAGTTTTCGTTGGGGAATTGCTTACCCATAAAAGGTGGATGATTTTCTTTGTTGTCAGTATCGGATGGGCTTTTGCTATTTAATCCAAAAGTTTTAAGTGCTGCAATTGATTCGCGTAATTGTTTCTGGTACCGCCAAGAAAATATCGCATCAATGCTGCTGGTTGATATTAAAAGTAAAAGCACGATTAAAAAGCTTATCCAAAACAAAGCATAACGGGTTGCAAAATTTAGTTGTTCTGTTGTGTAGACAAGTTTTGTTTTAGATTCTTCCGAGTTATCCCGGAGGTCTGCTAAATGCTGTGCGGGTTCTTCAAGATAGATCATTGCAAAGATCAGCATGAGGGCTAAAAGAATCATGAAGAATCCGCCAATCAGCCTGCATAGGCGGATTTGGTAAGGTATGAAGTTTTGTGTGGGGTCTGGGGTTGTCAAAAATAAAACATCACTGAAATGAGATTTGAAACTGGCAAATCCGAGCCATATAAGAACCGTGCAAATGGCAGCGCCTGCAAGAATCTGACTGTTTTCCATGATGCACCTTTTGTAGATGGCTGGAATATAAAAGAATAAATTTAACGCTGCCGCTGTATCCAGCTACCTAAAACTTTTGCAACTCCTGCCATTGTTTCTCCCGAACATTGTTCCGGAGTATCTGAAAGCTTGTGCCAGTGCTTGTAATCAAAATCTATGATGTCGATTGCTGGAATGCCCCCATTGTTTAAAGCTGTGTGATCATCATCAACTGCAACCCGACTGAATTCGTTGAGCTTGAAAGATTCTATTTTAAGTTCGTTGGCGGTGGACCAAACTTCGCGAACAACTGGGCCTGCTTTCCACCAAGAGTTTTGTTCGATTGGGAATTTAGCATCTTTTCCTGCAACCATATCGAGAAGAACAGCGGAACGATATTTAATCGTCTGGGTGTTTTTGCGGGCTTCTCGGGCAAAATGTTTCGAACCGAAAAAGTATTCATCATCTGGATCGAATACAAATTCTTCACCATCAAAAAATACGAAGTCCACTCCTATATTGCAGTTTAACTTTTTCATGTGTCTGCCCATTTCCATTAAAAGGGCGACTCCCGATGCCCCATCATTTGCACTGATGAATGTTCCTTTGCGTTTCTTAGGGTCGGTTTCCTGATCGGCAAATGGTCTGGTATCAAAATGTGAGCAGAGGATCACGCGTTCCCTAATTGTGGGGTGCCAAGTGATCACCATGTTTACCATGGGGGTGGGCCTTCCAGTACTTTTCTGGATAGCTTTGAATTCCTGTTCCAAAATCTTAGCTCCTAGGGCTTCGAAATGCTTTTTGATTAGGACTCTTTGTTTTACTATCCCTTCGGAACCGCTGATTCTTGTGCCGATATCGCATATTTCTTTCAAATATTTCATTGATTGTTCAGGATCGAAAGGCAAAGGCTGTTCTTTCATGTTCTTGTCTTCTAAGTTGGTTTGGGCGCTGAGTTGAATGTTGAAAAACATAACAGTCGCAAGCATGCTTAGTGATGCGAGTGCATATGTTTTTAATTGGATTTTATTTGTCATGATCTCTCTCCAAAAATTAAGGTCTCGTCATCTTAATCTTACCCATGCTTTGTGGCGATACTTAATATCGGAGTAAACGGATTAATTGTTCGGATCAAGAAAGGGGAACACTTTCAGAGGTTTTAGAACTTCGTCGTTGGGTCTGTATTCTGCAATTGCCCGAAACTTGTTTTGGGGATCCATGATTGCATAAATGTTGTCTGTCGAGATGTGTGCATCTGGGAAAGTAAATGGTGTTTTAGTGCCATTGAGTACATACCTTAAAACTAGACCTTCGAGCGAAAGTTTCTGCATACTATGAACAGCAAGTTCCTGCGGGAGAATAGTTTTTTCTGAAGTAGTTGGTGGTTGACTAATGGAGTGAGATTCTGCAATGGAAAAGGTGCCAATCGAGGTTCGTTCGAGTTCTAAAACATATCCGCCAGTTTTTATAAGAGCCCCCAAATCACGCGCAATTGAGCGAATATAGGTTCCCTTTCCACAGGTGATTTCTAATTCAAGTAAGGGGTATTCATACCTAACGATTTGGATCGAAGAAACTTCCACCATTTTGGGTGGGGGTAGTTCAGGCTTCCCTTTTCTAGCAAGTCTATAAGATCTTTTTCCGTTGACTCTTGCAGCAGAAACAGAGGGAGGCGTTTGCAGTATTTCTCCTTCAAAATTTTTTAAGGCAGTTTGTATTTCTATTAAGGTGGGGGGACTTTCCACCTTGATTTCATCGATCGGCCCTTCGGAATCATCGGTTGCACTATTGGCACCCAGCATGATCACCGTTTTATAAACCTTTTTCATGGATTGAATGTATTCAACTAGGCGCGTGGTCCAGCCTAAACAAATTACCAGCACCCCGGTTGCCAGCGGATCCAAGGTGCCTGCGTGCCCAGTGGGTATTTTTTCAGCAAACCATTCCTGTACATGATCCACCGCTGTGCGTGAGGACATGCCCTTGGGTTTGTTCACTACGATTATTCCAGAATTTCCAGCCCATTCTTTCAGCAAGATGTTTTCTCCTCTTGCTGATTGTAATGAATCAAACTGATTTGGTCACCTTGTCAGGCACGGAGTTCTTAATTTGAAATTATCTCGGTCATGGCCTAAGTCTTTAGCTAAGACTAGAGAACTGCCAAGGGTTACCGCCATGAATCCGAATCTTGATCGAATGTCTTCTTTGCATTTAGCAAGCCTATCTGCGCGTTCTTTCTCTGGATCGGTGAAAAGTAGATTGGATGCAGATGCAGGTTCGAGTTGCGCAAGTTCCACACCTAAAAGCCGTAGGGGAATCCTGCGTGTAAATAATGAAATTAGTTTTTCTTTTGCAGCTTGATGCAAAAGCGTATCAGAATCACAAGCCGTTTTAAAATTTAGGTGGTTATGGGCATCTTTAAGATCGCCATAGCGGAGATGAATTTTCAGGCAACGCGTGGCAAGTTTGTTGAAACGCATCCAAGAGATGGCCCGTTCGAGAAGGTGCGCAAGCATGGCATCAAGAAAAGCCTGATCTGCGGTGGGCGGATTAAAGCTGGTGCATCTGGAAATAGAATCTGGGTTGCGTGAAGTAAGTAGCGGCCTTGAGTCGTTTCCCAGAGAATAATTGCGAAGAATGGGCCCGCGTTTTTGAAACATGGCACAAAGAACTTCGAGAGGAAGCGCAGCAACTTCTGCAACTTGAGTAACATTCAGGCGCATGAATTTTTCTTTGCCTACAGATCCAACGGTGGGAAGAATTTCGACGGGCCAGGGGCTGATGTAATTTTTTTCATGGCCAGGCAACACTGCAACCACGGGCGAAAAGTGCTTTGTTTCAGCAAGAATCGAGGTTCCAGGGATCCATCGAGATGATATTTTTCGTTGCGATGAGATGCGAAGTTCTTTGGCATGGTGGGTTGCAACATTGGCAATCATTTTGTTGTTTCCCATGCCCATGGAAACTTTCAGGCCGACTTCTTGGAAGATTTGTTCGCGCAATGCGGTTGCAATTTGTTGGCGTTCTGCGGGGCCTGTTTGTGTAAGCTGCATGTAAAGATCATCTAAGGAGGCCATCTCAACTGCGCTTGAATGTTCTTTGCAAATTCCCAAAATTTGTCTTCCTGCTATTTCGTAGCGCCTATGATCCCCGGGAACAACCCGTAAAGATTTACAAAGTTGCCTAGCTTCGGAAAGTCGCATGCCCGTTTTAATGCCATCGCGCTTTGCTTCGTAACTGCAACTGGCAACCACGCCAGTGCCCACGGCAACAGGAATACCCTTTAATTTAGGGTCATCGCGCTGTTCAATGGAAGCGAAGAACGCATCAACATCAAGATGAACGATGGGTGAAAATTCCAAATGATGCAAGCCCGGAGGCATGTTTACTTCCCTGCAGTAAAACGAAGGTAAATGTACAAATGTATATTGCCTGCGATTTGCAACTTGTCAAGCTTGGAATAAATATTCTACCGAATGCTTAAATCTTGTGGAAAAATCCTTCATTTACAGATACATTCTCTATTGCAGGGCAGGATTTTACACTATCTGCCCATAACTACTTAATGAAATGAAACTATGCAGACGGTACAAATAGCTCTGGGCGCAATCGGAGCTAACGAAATTTCCAGAATTGCTCAAAACTTTCAACTTAGAAAAAATAATGTTGAGAGCGCAATTAACCTCCTCCTTGAAGGTAAATCCCCTTCGTTTATCGCAAGATACAGGCGTGCTAAAACTGCTGGCATGAATGAATCTGTTATTCGTGCGATTCGCGATCGGCTGTTTAAAATAAAAACTTTTCATGATCGCAGAGAGATGATTCTCAAAGCTTTGGAAACCCAGGGCAAATTAACCGAAGAGTTGCGCCTGCAAATCCTTGCTATTGAATCTCCTAAACGCCTTGAAGATGTGTATCTTCCGTTAAAGCCAAGGAAATCCATCTTAGCAGCTGGCGCCCGGGAAAAAGGTCTCGAGCCTTTTGCAGAGGCTCTTTGGACTGAAGATCCTTCGATTGCCAACCTTGACGAAATACTTCCAACCATGATCAATCCAGAAAAAGGTCTGGAAACCATCGAAAAAATTACTGAGGGCGTTGTCCAAATTCTGGCTGAAAAATTAAGTGAAATCCCCGCTGTTCGTGCCTCTGTACGTAATGATTTGTGGGATTTTGGCAGCCTGCGTGTTTCTAAAACCAATAAAGTTCGCGAAAAGCATGGCTTAGAATTAAAAGAATTCTTTTCCTATGTAGAGCCACTGCGAAATGTCCAAGCACGAAAATACCTGCAAATTGGCAAAGGTGAGAAAAACGGGTTCCTTAATGTGCTATTCGATTGGAATCTCGAACAAGCTAAGAAAAATGCACTCGAAGCTCTTGTTGAAAAACCTGCTTCCCAGTCTTCATTTGTCGAACAAACTGTAAATGAAGATAGATCTGAAGAAGCTGATCAGGCCACAGAAGCCGTGGTGGCGACCCCAGAAGTGGCAGCTACCCCTGAAGTAAAAGCAGCTCCTGCCCCTGCATATACGCATAAATATGTTGAATTGATCAAAAAAGCGATGAGCGTGGCTGTCGATCAAATTCTCAAGCCCGTGCTCGAAAGAGAATGCGTACGCGACTTGGGTGAAAGGGCATCCGAACATGCAGCTAGCCTGCTAGCGCGATTTTATCATAATCGCCTCGTTGCAAATCCTGCAGGTGCTATTAAAATTCTTGCAATCGACCCAGGCTTTCGAAATGGCTGCAAAATCGCGGTTATTAACGAAGAAGGCAAGCTTATCGATCATGCAATAATCTTCCCCCATCAACCTCAGGGAAAGAAAGAGCTTAGTCTTTTAGTTCTCGAAGAATTGATTCGCAAACATCAAATCAGCACTATTGCGTTGGATAATGGCAACGCTTCAAAAGCGACAGAAGCCCTGCTTTATGAATTGATCGTCAGGCTTAAAAATCCAAAGCATCTTGAAGAAGATAATAAAGAAATTCTGCCCACCGAAGAAGCGAGTGAAAAAGGCGGTACGGATGAAACGGTTGCAGAATCTGCTGAAGCACCCGCTGTTGAAGCACCTGCTGTTGAAGCACCTGCTGTTGAAGCACCTGCTGTTGAAGCACCTGCCCAGATTAGTACCCCTGTAGTTCCAGAACCTGTGGTATCTGTTGAAACACCTGCTGCTGAAGTTTCACCTGCTGAAGTTTCACCTGCTGAAGTTACACCTGTTACGGCTGCCGATGGCGCAGCAGAGCCAACAGCGGAAGCGCTGGCAGCGGCTAAGAAGGCAGAGCTGGCAGCTATTGCTGTAATTAAAAGGGCTGAATTGGAAGCTCAGGCTGCAAAGAAGAAGGAAGAGATTGAGGCCCAAAAGAAGCTTGAAAAAGAACGAAGGCAAGCCGAGTACCAGAAGTTGGTCAATGATACTAAAGCTACAATCAAAAACCTTCCTGAAGCACCAGCGGAAGTAAAATTCGCAACGGTGATCGAAGCTGGTTCTTCGGAATACGCATCTTCCATTTTAGGTAAAGAAGAACTTGCTGATTCTGATGTCGGAGTAAGAGCGGCTGTTTCAATTGGTAGAAGATTGCAAAATCCGCTAAACGAATTAATTAAGATTGACCCTGTTCATATTGTTTCGGGCCTTGTTGAATTTGAAGTTCAGCACAGGTATCTTCGCCCAGCTCTTGATAATGTGCTTGAATCTTGTGTGAATCTTGGTGGTGCAGATCTAAATAAATGTGAAGCAAGTTATTTGCGCCATTTATCAGGATTAAATCAGTTGCTCGCGCAAGAAATCGTTGAGCATCGTAAAAAGAATGGGCCCTATAAAAATCGCGCCCAACTTCTTGAAGTTCAGGGTTTAACTCCTGAAAAGTTCGAGCTTTGTGCAGGGTTTTTGCAAGTTCATGATGGTGATGAGCCTTTCGATGCCACTAATTTTCACCCCGAAGATTACGAGATGGCAAAGAAAATCCTGGATGCTTTTGGCATTGCCAAGGATGAATGGAAAACCCCTGAGAAAAAACAGGAGCTTCTACAAAAAGCGATTGATGCAAATCTCAAGGATATCATCGCAACTACAGGCATCGATTCTGTTACATCTTTAAAAGATTTCCTTGATGAATTGATTAACCCTCTTTCCCAAGAACAGATCAAACGATTTGGGCCAGTTTATCGCGTTAGGCAGTTGGATTTTGAAGAATTGCAACTTGGCCAAGAACTTCCAGGCGTGGTACAAAATGTTGTCGAATTCGGCTGTTTTGTCGATGTTGGCATCAAAGAGAGTGGTTTGGTTCATATCAGCCAGATTTCAGCTCGTTATGTGCGCAGCCCATACGAATCTGTCAGTGTAGGCGATATTGTTACCGTTTGGGTCATCGCCTTGGATAAAGAAAAATCACGATTATCATTAACCATGATCAATCCAAACCGTGAATCGGATCAACAAGGTTCTGGCCGATCTTCCCGAACCCCTGCCCGTGATTACCCTAGAAGGCCTGATCGTAGGCCAGATTCTGCTTCCCAAAATTCGGATTCTAATCAGGGAGGAGACTCTCAAGGTGCTCCTTCCCGCCCTCGTTCACCAGAAAGGCCTGCGGGAAGATTCCCTGCTGCAAGGTCTAATACTGGCGGTAGCAGTAGTGGTGGTGGGAGTGCAGGTAGCAGTCGTAGTAGCAGTTCATTCAGGCCAAGAGATGATAAACCCAGAGGCGGCGCACGACCTCCTAGGTTGGATCCAAACAGGCCACCTCAAATTCGTACATTCTCGAGCCAAAAGCCTATCGAGAAGCCTAATTTATCGCAGTCTGCGTTATCGGGAGACTCACCCTTGGGAACATTTGCAGAACTTGCAGTTTTCTGGGAGAAATCAACTCCCACTGATGCTAGCGAGACCAAGAAGGGTGCGGAATCCCAAAATCAATCAAGCCCTCCTGCGCCACAAAAAGACCAAGAGGGGAATGGTAGTCCCGAATAATGTTTTTCCCCGTAGCTGCATTATGTAAGTTTCCTGAAACAAAATAATTCCTAAAATAGTTTCGCTTCCTTGGAAGATGCTAACATAATTTTAGGTGTTCTTTGTTTGTTCTATTGGAGTAGTTAATGACCAACCCCACCCAAGATGGGTCTCAGCCACAAGGTTCTGGAAAACCCCCTAAAAAGCGATCTTTTTCTAATATTAGTGGGAATCTAGGTTGGCTAGTTATTCTTTTTTTATTACTTGTTCTTCTCTTCAGTTCTTCTGTTGGGAACAACAACACGGTCTTATATTCCGATTTCGTTAAGCTTATGCTTGATGATGAAGATTCGAAAAAAATCAGAAAGATAACTTTCATTGGGGTCGATCGGATTTCGGTTGATGTTAATGATCACGAAAGTATCAAAGACGAAAGACTTAAAGAAAAAGCTGGGCCTCGCGGAAAATTCACTGTAAACCGCGCTAAATTAGATGATCCAGGTATTGTTGCACAAATGGATAAGCTCATCCGTAATGGATTACTTGTTGACCAGCAGGAAGATAATTTTGCGGGGCTGAGTTGGTTTATCATGATGATTCTGCCTGCAGTCATTTTGATTGTTTTCTTTTTATTCATATTGCCAAAGTTTCGTGACCCAATGGGTGGTGGATTCCTCAGCAATTACATCAAAAGCCCTGCTAAAAAATATGAAAAGACCAAAATGAAGGTCACCTTCGAAGATGTTGCAGGCTTGCAGCATGCCAAGGGTGAATTGCAGGAAATCGTTGAGTTCTTAAAATCCCCAGATAAGTTCACTAGGTTAGGCGCAAGCATCCCTAAAGGTGTTTTACTTGTTGGCCCCCCAGGAACCGGAAAAACTTTGCTTGCCCGTGCTGTAGCTGGCGAAGCAGGGGTACCATACTACTCCATTAGCGGGTCAGAATTTATCCAGATGTTTGTCGGGGTGGGCGCTAGCCGTGTTCGCGATATGTTCAAAACTGCTAAAGATAACTCCCCTTGTATTCTTTTTATCGACGAAATTGATGCAGTAGGCAGAATGCGTGGCGCAGGGGTGGGGGGTGGCTCTGATGAACGCGAGCAAACCCTTAACCAAATTCTAAGCGAAATGGATGGCTTCCAACCTACAGAAACCGTTATTGTGCTTGCAGCAACCAACCGACCTGATGTGCTCGATTCTGCACTTTTACGCCCAGGCCGCTTCGATAGGCATATCACCATTGATAGGCCAACTTGGCAGGGCAGGCTCGCAATCCTTAAGGTTCATACACGTAACAAGCCTCTTGCAGATAATATAAATCTCGAGATGGTTGCCAGAAAAATGATTGGTATGACTGGGGCAGACCTTCGGAATTTAGCCAACGAAGCGGCCTTGGTTGCTACCCGACTTGAAAAAGATAAAATCGACCGAGCTGACTTCGAAGTCGCTGCAGATCGAGTTCTTATCGGCCCTAAACGCGAAGAAGTTCTTACCCCGGAAGACAAACGCAGAACCGCTTATCATGAAGTAGGCCATGCACTAGTGACCTGGTTGATGCCTGGCGCTGATCGCCCACAAAAAGTTTCCATCATTCCTAGGGGCCAAAGCCTTGGCGTTAACCTTAACGCCCCTGATGAAGATCGTTTTCATCACGGCTTGGATCATTTTAAAAATCAGTTAGTCATGATCATGGGTGGTCGTGCTGCAGATAAGCTCGTTTATAACCAACCTTATGCTGGTGCGGAATCTGATTTAAAACGAGCGACAAGATTGGCTCGAATGATGGTTACCCATTGGGGTATGAGCGAAAAGCTTGGGCCCATGACTTTTAAAGTGGGCGAAGAGCATGTGTTTTTAGGCAAAGAAATGCAGGAAGCCCGCGATTTTAGCGAACAAACTGCGGCTCTCATTGATTCGGAAGTTCAAAATTTCCTCAGGCAAGCTGATGATAATGCTTTCCAATTGCTTTCTGATAATCGCGTCTACATGGAAAAGATTGTCGATGAACTCATGAGCAGGGAAGAACTTCTTCGCGATGAAATCGAAGATATTCTCAGGGCGGCTGGGTTTGTTGTTACCCCTGCGAAATCATCTACAACCATCGCGGATTCTTAGAACCCTACTTCCCTTTACCTAATCAATTTGTAGGTATTTTCTGCCAAGGGGGCTGTCTATAGCCCCCTTGGTGCATTTTGGTCCTTATGCGTATTAAGTGTGAGGCAAAGCTTTTACTGAAAGTAAAAATGCATAGTGTTTAGTTTCTTGGTTAAAAGCTTTTGTATTCTCTCAAATCGATCAAATAAATTTCAAATAACAATCTGCTGCTTTCTTTCTTGGCTCGGTGTTTTAAGAGCCAAAGTCCTTTAAATACCGTTTCTAAGGTTATAAAGCATTGTTTTAGAATGATTTTGTTGAATTTAAGGCCCGTTTTGGGGGTTTGGGCATGTTGTTTCTGACACAATTGGAACTATTGTCTTTTCGTGAACTATTGTCGTATTAGTTAAATGTGTATCTGAAAATAATAATTGTCATGTGATTAACTACTTTTCTTCTCGCGCTGCATATGGTCTTTTTTTTACAGTAGATAAAAGTTATCAGCCAATTTGTATTGGCGACGGCAACCCTACCAAAGGTTTGCTGGATATATGTTTTTAGTTGCTTTTTGTGAGAGTAAACATGAAAGCGTTCATTGTTAGGTCGGCTTTTCTTGGTTTGATCATGCTTAATGCTGGCTGCTGGGGCCATGAAGGCACAGGGCTTTTTGGTCGTAGGCATTCAAATAGCACGCCTCCTCCAATGCCACAATATGCACCAGCTTGCGCTCCGATGCCCCAATGTGCACCAGTTTGCGCTCCTGCTCCTGTTTGCATGCCACAGCAATAATAATAGATTTAGCGGTTTGAATTTCGGGTTTTAGATTCTGAACTGTTTTAGGCCTTTTAGCTTGATAAGAAAAGGCTTTCTCTCCTTAGAATCTGTATAACCGTAATTGTTCAAACTTTTTTTGCTACTCTTCGAGTTTGCAATCGAAAGATTGCTTGCACCTGCCAAGTTGGGCTGCATATTCCTTTTAGTGAGATTTAAGGAATAGTAGTTCCTTCTGGGTGTGATTCTAAAACTGTTTTAAAAAAACAACTTTAGAAATCAAAGGTGTGAGATATATTCTGAATTATTCAGAATTAATTCAAATTTGAGGAGGCTGCCATGAGTATTAGATCATTGATGATTGCTGGTTTTTGTACAATCTTTTTGTTGTCTGGTTGCAATGGACATCGCGTCGGGTTGACCTTTAAACCCTGGGGCTATTTGATCCATGCAGATAAGAGTTACAGGCACGGCGGTGCAGCAATGCAATCCGGTGGTGGCGCTTGTGATTCATGCGAAATGGGAAGCATTAGTGCACCCGTTGTATCGCGTTATTCTGAACCACCTCCGATTAAGATCATTCAACAGAAGTAATAAATCGGGATGAATGAGGGCAAAGCTTTATGCTAGCCCTCATATTCCTATTTCTAACCGATTGTTTTGATTAATTGGGTCGTAAATTTGAAAAGATAGAATTGATGGTGCTCCATCTTTCTTATTTTTAAACAAGAATTCAACTCGATATATCCCCTCTTGAATGCCACCCCAATTGCCTTTCACTTTAACCATGGAAGATATTTTGTTGGTGTTTTTATCAGTGCCGGGGCCGATATTTTCGATATCCCAAAAAACAATTTCTTTTACTAATTTATCTGCCTGATTTCTGGCCAACCAAGTTTCAAAAGATTTTAAATCTGTTCCCCTTGCAGTAATGAATCGCGCATCAAGATGCTTTAGCGCAGAAATAATCGATCCTAGTTTTGCTTGTTTGCTAATGTCTGTAAGCACAAATTCTGCATTTTCTTTGTCGGTAACAACGAGGGTGTCTAAAATCCAATAACTTGCCAGTAAAAAAGCAATTACCGAGGTGGCGGTGATAAAGTGATTGAATTTTGCAAATGTCCAGATAAGAAAAAGCCCAACCCAGCCAAATATCAAGCAGCCATACACTGCCACTCTGCCTTCAAAAAGCAAATCCATATTATTGTTGATCCTGCTTGAAAGTGTTTGCTTTGAAAAAAACAAAAGCAGTTGTTATAAGTCCAATGCCAGCCCCGATTAAGATGCGGGCTAACCCTTTATCAGCCAAGAATTGCAATTGAAATAGATTTAAAAATTGAGGTCCTGCCAGACTGGTTATACCAGCAATTATGGCAAGGGACCCCAATAGAATAGTCAGGCCAAAAAATAGCTTTTGAGCCATAAAAGGCAGGCTTTTACAGCCTTTCCTTAGGCCATACTTCTTTGCCGTATCGTGCCTTTTTGCCTAGTTTTTCTTCGATCCTAAGTAGCTGGTTGTACTTCGCAATACGATCGGTTCTGCTTGCAGACCCGGTTTTAATCTGGCCTGCATTGGTCGCCACTGCAATATCTGCGATGGTGGTATCTTCCGTTTCGCCACTGCGATGACTGATGATGGTGGTGAAACTATTTCGCTTGGCTAACTCGATGGCTTCCAAGGTTTCGGTAAGTGTGCCAATTTGGTTTACCTTAACAAGGATGCTATTGCCAGCTTTCTCGTTGATACCCCGTTGTAAACGAGTCGTGTTGGTAACGAAAAGATCATCGCCGACGATTTGGACTTTGCTGCCAAGTGCTGCGGTTAGTTTTTTCCAACCATCCCAATCATCTTCGGAAAGGCCATCTTCAATGGATCGAATGGGGTATTTCTTGCAAAGATTAACCCAGTAATCAACCATTTCGTCGGAAGAGATTACTTTTTCGGGGTTGCTCTTAAAGAAACAGTAGCCGTTCTTGCCTTTGTGTTTGCCTTCTTCAAAAAGTTCGGTGCAAGCAGCATCGAGTGCGAAGAAGATGTCTTCATTAAGTTTGTAGCCGGCATTTTCAACAGCTTTGGAAATGAATTCCAGTGCTTCATCTGTGCTTTTTACATTAGGTGCGAATCCGCCTTCATCACCAACTGCAGTGTTAAGGCCTTTGTCATGCAGAACTTTTTTCAAGTGGTGGAAGATTTCAGTTCCCATGCGCAAGCCTTCAGCAAAAGTAGGTGCGCCCAATGGCATGATCATGAATTCTTGGAAGTCAACATTATTGTCTGCGTGCTTGCCACCGTTTAGGATATTCATCATAGGTACGGGTAGTACGCAAGCATTGGTTCCACCGATGTAGCGATAAAGTGGGAGTCCGGTTTTAGCTGCGCCTGCATGGGCACAAGCCATGGAAACGCCAAGCATTGCGTTTGCACCAAGATTTCCTTTGTTGGGTGTGCCATCAATTTCTAGCAATAAATGATCAATGCCAACTTGGTTAAGAACGCAATGGCCTTTAAGCTTTGCAGCAATGTGGTGATTGACATTTTCAACAGCTTTACGGGTGCCTTTGCCTAAAAATCTTTTTTTATCGTTATCCCGAAGTTCAACTGCTTCGTGAGCACCAGTGCTAGCGCCGCTTGGAACTGCAGCACGGCCAACCATGCCGTTTTCCAAGCTTACATCAACTTCTAATGTGGGATTTCCCCTGCTATCGAGGATTTCACGGGCATGTACTGATTTGATTAAGCTCATCTACTGATCCTTTTCATAAAGCTGTAATAATAAATCGTTCCAGCATTAAAACTTAAATTGCTTGAAACAGTTAATCTTAATTTATGAAATTACGAGAAAAATTTAAGAAGGTATGGAATTCATTTAGACTGAGCAGAAGCATAGCCACGGATTAACACGGAATTTCACGGAAAGAAAACATCGCATTCAGAGCCGGATGCTTTAGCGACGGTTGTACTCATCCCTTAGGTGCAAAATCCAAAGGTTCAAATGGAATAGTTGCAGTGGGACTTCCCCATCGCAACTCCTCTGTCTTTAATCAAGTTGACCCGAATAAACGTTAAGTAAAAAAAACGACCCACCCAGTGCAGTGGGTGGGCTTAAAGACATTTAAAAGAGGGTTGGGGGTTGGGGGAAGAAAGTAAAAGTAAAAGCCCATGGACTGCTTTCCATAAGTCTCTTGCGTTGAGTTGACAAAAGAAAACCCCACCCACTTCAATGAGGTGGATGGGGTTAGGTTATTTGAAAGTTACTTCAGTGATTAGCCCACGAAGATGCCGCCGGTGTTGGCTGGATCGCCGCTATAGAAGGAGAACAGTAGATCTAAAGCTGGGAAGTTAAAGACATTAACTTGAGGGCCGCCGCCTGGGCCAGCGCCAGTAAGGATATCTGCAATGCCATCAGTGTTGCCATCGTTGATACCAACACGAACGCCACCAGTGAAGTCTTCTGCGTAGGCCATGAACTGGGCAAGTAAAGCGCCGGTATTAGGATCCCAGACTGCAACGACGGGTGAGCCGCCAGCACCAGCGCCGGTAACGACTTCGATGTTGCCATCGTTGCCGATATCGCCTGCTGCGACATAAACACCACCGGTGAAAGCAGTAGAGTAGGCATACCATTGGCTGATGATTGCGTTGGTAGCACCATCGAAGACTTTAACATGGGGAGCACCGCCAGGGCCAGCGCCGGTAACAATGTCGAGGATACCATCGTTGTTAAAGTCGATGGATGCAACGCTAACACCGCCTGAGAAATCTTCAGCATAAGCGTAGAAGGATCGAAGGACGGTAAGATTGCTGCCATCGAAGATTCGAACTTCTGGGCCGCCGCCAGGGCCAGCGGCTGCGATGATGTCTAAAATTCCATCACCGTTTACATCCTGAACTGCGACGAATACTCCACCGGTAAAGGCTTGATCGAAGGCAAAGAAAGCTTCCATGACTTCGCCGGTTTGGGAATTAAGGATAGCGATAGCTGGTCCGCCGCCAAAGCCTGCACCCGCGATGATATCTGCAACGCCATCGTTGTTATAATCACCTGAGACAACTGTGATAGGGCCACTGAATCCGGGGAAAGGTACTGCAGTGCCTGCTTCTTCGCCGGTAACAGGATCATAGAGAGTAACCGTGCTGGAACCGCCGGAGGAAGATGCAGGTGGCTTTCCTACCACCAACGGTGTAGCAGGCAAAGAGGTTGCAGTCACTTGGGCACTGCCGCTTGCGTAGTTAGTTTGGGTGGTGGTAATGGTTGCAGTGGAAGAAGTATTTGCTGCTACCCCGGTTACGGTTACCAAACCTGACCCATCAATAGATACTGAGCCAACAGTAGCGGTTCCACCATAGGTGAAGTTTGCATCGTAGTTGGTGATCTGCACGGTGAAGCCATCTGAAGTTGAAGTTGGCGTGCCAAAAGTTGGCGTGTTAGCAGTATAAACTACAGTAGCAGTCTGCCCAGGGAAGGCAATGCTGTTTAAGAGTACGCTGACACTGGAGATGTTAGAGATATTATTGGAAGTTATAATGTCGAGTCTTCCATCACCGTTAACATCGCCCAAGTTCACGCCGCGTGGATGACTTGCCGTCGCGAAGTTTTTATTGGTACTGAAGGTACCATTGCCATTCCCCAACAGCACACTCGTTGTGTCGGCACTTAAATTCGCGGTGGTGATGTCGAGCCTGCCATCGCCATTCACATCGCCCAAGGTTACGGAGTATGGACCATTACCCGTCGCGAAGGTTTGCTGGCCTTGGAAGGTACCATTGCCGTTGCCTAAGAGAAGGCTAACGTTGTTGGAGTTGGAGCCATAATTCGCAATGATAATGTCGAGATTACCATCGCCATTCACATCGCCCACAGTCACGGACTGTGGATAAGATCCCACAGCGAAGTTGGCTTGAGATACAAAAGTTCCATCGCCATTGCCGAGGAGAACGGTGGCACTGTTACCGTAATAATTCGCGGTGATGATGTCGAGTTTACCATCGCCGTTCATATCGCCTAAAGCCACGCTTCGTGGATTTGCTCCAGTGTATGTGGATGATGCAGCTGCAAAAGTGCCGTCGCCATTGCCCAAGAGCACGCTAGCGCTGCTGGAACCATAATTGGCGGTGATGATATCGAGTTTACCATCGCCGTTCACATCGCCTAAAGCCACGCCGCGTGGATTAAGACCACTAGATCCCGTGGTAAAGATTTGCTGGGCTTTGAAGGTGCCGTTGCCATTACCCAAGAGCACGCTGACGTTATTGTCACTACGATTCGCGGTGATGATATCGAGTTTGCCATCGCCGTTCACATCGCCCAAGGTCACGGAGTATGGACCACTACCCGTCGCAAAGGTGGTAGGAGCACCAAAGGTACCATTCCCATTACCCAACATAACTATAACGCTGGCACCATTCGAACCCCTATTCGTGGTTATGATGTCGAGCTTACCATCACCGTTCACATCGCCCGAGGTCACGGCGCGTAGATAAGTAGAAGATCCTGTGGAGAAGGTTTGCTGGGGCGAAAAAGTAGCAGTAGTGACACTACCACCCGTGCCCAAGAGCACGCTGGCGTTATCAGAGTTATAATTCGCGGCAATGATATCAAGTCTGCCATCGCCGTTCACATCGCCCATGGTCGCGGATCGTGAATTAGTTCCCGTGGCAAAAGTAGCTGCAGATTTAAACGTGCCATTGCCATTGCCCAAGAGCACGCTGGCATTGGTGGTTCCAAAATTTGCGGTCAAAAGATCGATTTTACCATCGCCGTTCACATCGCCCAAGGTCAAGGAGCGGGGATTAGTTCCCGCGTCGAAAATTTTCTGGCTTTGGAATGTGCCATTGCCATTGCCAATGAGCACGGCAACGGCGGTGTTAGTATTTGCGGTTACGATATCAAGTTTACCATCGCCGTTTAAATCTCCCAAGGCCACGGCGAATTGATTACCGCCTGCGTTGAAAAATTGGGACCCTTGGAAGGTGCCATCGCCATTGCCCAAGAGCACGCTGACGCCGGCAGCGCTCCTATTCGCGGTTACGATATCAAGTTTACCATCGCCATTCACATCGCCCAAGGTCACGGAGTATGCCCCACCCGCATTTTGCGTGCCGAATGTACCCTGAGTTGCAAAGGTCCCATCGCCGGTGCCCAGGAGCACGCTGACGTTATTGGTGCCTTGATTCGCGGTGATGATATCGAGTGTTCCATCGCCGTTCACATCGCCCAAGGCCACGGAGCGTGGACCCTTTCCCGTGGCGAAAGTGGTCTGAGCCGCAAAGGTTCCATCGCCATTGCCCAAGAGCACGCTGGCGTTATTAGAACCATTATTTGCAGTAATGATGTCGAGTGCTCCATCGCCGTTTACATCACCCAAGGTCACGGAGAATGGCTGAGTGCCCGTAGCGAATGTTTGTTGGCCTTGGAAGGCGCCATTGCCATTACCCAAAAGCACGCTGACGTTGGCGGAGTTAAAATTTGCGGTGATCATGTCGAGTTTACCATCGCCATTCACATCGCCCATGGTCACGGAGGCGGGCTTAGATCCCGCGGAGAAGGTTGCTTGCGCTGCAAACGAAGGCAAGGCGGTAATGGTTGGCAAGCTTACTAGGTTCAAACCAAGTGAGCCTGTACCAGTAATACCGGTAACATTTACGGTGTAGGTGGCCTCTGAACCAGATACGGAGGAGATAGTTCCGTTAGCAACGGTTCCGGTAGCAATTAAATTGAAGTCGGCAGCATCCACCCCGGTAACTGGTTGATTGAAAG
>Ga0209829_10000961_pt1 | contig 24386 bp, 23 predicted proteins | sample C_140205_EF_Meta_FD_187311 | JGI IMG/M metagenome (GOLD analysis project Ga0209829, IMG submission 187311) | Freshwater microbial communities from Lake Croche, Canada to study carbon cycling - C_140205_EF_MetaG (SPAdes) (version 2) | ecosystem: Environmental > Aquatic > Freshwater > Lake... | reverse complement strand
TGGGTGGGAAGCGAGGACATGGAGGGAGGGAAAGTGGCGGACGGGCGGGAGGCAAGGGGAGAGAAGGCCCGGGCCAGAAGTCAGAGATCAGAAGTCAGAGGTCAGGGATCAGAGGTCAAGAGGCAGGGATCAGATTTCAGATCAGCGCCGAGGCTTGGCTCGTTCCGGCATATTCTGACCTCTGACTTCTGATCTCTAGTCCAACTCAGGAGACCGCCAGGCACCGCACCGTCATCTCGCGCAAAACCTCCTCCTGCTCATGCGGGCGCTGGATGATTTCCTCGAAGGCGGCGATGAACTCCTGCTGGTTGTCGATCAGCCGGCGGAGCGTGGGTAGCTTGGCGCTGCCGGCGAGCTTGCCGAGGTACCAGGGGTTTTGCGTGAAGACGTTGTAGGAGCTCTTCTCGGCGGCACCGGTGAACTTCGCGGCGTGGACGGTCGCGGCGCGGGGCAGGCCATCGAGCCCGCGCGGGCCGATGCGCACTTCGCCGGCGTCCACGAGTGCGCGGACCTGCAGGAGGATGCGGTTCCGGTTCTGCAGGGCGGAGATGACGGGCCGGGCATCGCCCCCGGCGAAGAAGTGCCGCTGCAGCGCGGCGAGCGTCCACTTGAGGTCGCCGCTGAAAAACGATTCCGCCGCCTCGAAGAAATCACCCTCGGCGACGTTGGGCGTGAGCTCGGCGACGTGGGTGTCCTCGATCGTCTCACCGGCGTTGACGTAGGTGGCGAGCTTGCGGACCTCCTCGACGAGCAGCCGGGTGTTGGCGCCGACCTTGGCGAGGAGCAGCCGCGCGGCGTCGGGGGAAAGTGTCGCGCCCACGGCCTTCGCCTCGGCGAGGATCACGCCCTCGAGGGCCTCGCCGTCACCCTCGCCGCCGCCGACCAGGGTGAAGTCGGCGTTTTTCTCGCACCACTTGGGAAACGACCGGCGGCGGTCCACGGGGGCGGCGGTGATGAGGACGGTGGTGTCGGCGGGATTCACCTGTTCGAGGATCTGCTGCAGGTCCTCGACGAGCTTGAGCGTGCTCTCGGCGCGGCCGGTCACGGTGTCGGCGAGGAAATTGACGTCCTTCAGCCAGAGCACGCGCTTGCCGCCGAACATGGAGACGGTCTGCACGCTTTCGCGGAAGCGGTTGAGGGCGGACTCGACCTCGGCGACGTTGCCGGCGAAGCCGCTGAGCACCTCGCGGGAAAACTCGTCCGCCGTCTCCGCTGCCAGCGTCGCGAAGCGCGCCGAGCCCAGCCGGCCGACGAGGAAGTCGTCGGCGCCGCAAATGAAGGTGAAATTCTTGTCCGCGGGCATGGACCCGAGTTATGGCCGGGAAGCGGCGCCGGGCGCACGAAAAAAATCGCCACGCCCGGGACCACCCGTGAGGCTGGGGGTCGTTTTTGCTCATGGTAACCCCGGAAAATCCCTCGTGGCGCCGCGACCTGCTGTGGCTGGTGGCGGCCTTCGCACTGCTCTACGGCTTCCGGCTGGGCAGCTATCCGCTCGGACCGGGCGACGAGGGCCGCTATGCCGAGGTGCCGCGGGAGATGCTGGCGAGCGGCGACTGGGTGATTCCCCGGCTCAACGACGTCTATTATTTCGAGAAACCGCCGTTGATGTACTGGCTCACGGCGATTTCGGAGTCCGTCTTCGGCCTGAACGCCTGGGCGGTGCGTTTCGTGCCGGCGATGCTGGCCCTGGGTGGCGTGCTGCTGACCTATGCGACGGCCCGCCGGCTGCACGGCCGGGACGCGGGCGTGGCGTCGGCGGTGGTGCTCGGAACCTCGCTGCTGTATTTCGCGATCGGGCGGTTGCCGCTGCTCGACATGGGCCTGACGGTGCTGATGAGCGCCACGCTGTTCTGTTTCCTGCTCGCGGTGCGCGAGCCGCCCGGGACGCGCCGCCGCTGGCTGTTCTACGGACTCTACGCGAGCGCGGCGCTGGCGACGCTGACGAAGGGGCTGATTGGCTTCCTCGTGGCGGGCGCGGTGATGTTCCTGTGGCTGCTGATCTTCAACCAGTGGAAGCGGCTGCGTCCGCTGCACCTGCCGTCGGGCATCCTCATCTTTCTCGCGATTGCCTTGCCGTGGCACCTGCTGGCGGCCGCGCGCGCCGAGACGTGGGCGCACCGCTACTTTGTGGTGGAGCATTTTGAGCGGTTCTTCACGCCGGTGGCGAAGCGCCCGGGGGCCTGGTATTATTACATCCCAGTCCTGCTGGCGGGCCTGATCCCGTGGCTGCCCTGCCTGTTTCCGGCGCTGCGGGACCGGTTGCGCGGCGGCTGGGCGGCGCGGGACCGGAATGCGGATGCGTGGTTCCTGGTGACGTGGGTGGCGTTTATCTTCCTGTTTTTCTCCAAGTCCCAGTCGAAGCTCGTCCCCTACATCCTGCCGGTGTTCCCGGCGCTGGCGGTGCTCATTGGTGCGTGGCTGGCGGACGCGATGCGGGCGCCGGACGGCAGGCAGCGGCTGCGGAACAGCCTGCGCGTGGTGACCTTCCTGTGCGGCCTGCTGGCATTCGCTCTGGTCGCGGCGGTGCTGGCACCCCGACTGGTGAAACTCGACGCGACGCAGGCGGCGGTGCTCCGCCCGCTGGCTTTCGTGCTGGCGGGCGTTCTGGTGGTGGGTGGCGTCATGGCCCCGCTGCTCGCGCGGACACGCGGCGTGGCGGCGGCGGTGGGCGCGCTGGCGGTGATGATGACGGTGTTTTTCTGGACGCTGCAGTTCGCGGCGCCGACGCTAAACAAGCCCAGCACGCAGGCGCTGGCGCAAATCGTGACGGCCCAGGCGCGTCCGGGCGACCGCGTGTTTCACTACCACGGGTTCTTCCACGACTTTACGTTCTACGCCCGGCGGCCGGTGGGGCTGGTGGACTACAAGGACGAGCTGGAACTTGAGGAAGACGCCGCGGCGCGGGCGAGCGGACGGTTCATCAACGAGGCGGAATTCCGCCGGCAATGGAACCAAGCAACGCGACTGTGGGTCGTGGCCAAGCAGCGGGACGTCAAGGTGCTGTTCGCCGACGCGACGTTCCGTTATCATTTGCTCGGCGAAACCGAGGACTATTACCTCTTCAGCAACCAGCCCTGACATGTCCGCCCTCCGCCCTGAGCCCGTCGAACGGGCCGCCACCCAGCCGGCCACCCCCGTCCAGCCGTTTCTGCCGTTCACGCGGCCGACGATCGACGAGGAGACCATCGCCGGCGTGGCCGAGGTGCTGCGGTCTGGCTGGATCACGTCCGGTCCGCAGGTGAAGGCCTTTGAGGCGAAACTTTCCGAGTTCTGCGGCGGCCGCCCGGTGCGCGCGTTCAACTCCGGCACGTGCACGATGGAGATCGCGCTGCGCATCGCCGGTATCGGCCCGGGCCACGAAGTCATCACCACGCCGCTGTCCTGGGTCGCGACGAGCAATGTCATCCTCGAGGTCGGCGCCCGGCCGGTCTACGTGGACATCGATCCGGTGACGCGCAACCTTGACCTCAACCGCGTCGAGGCCGCGATCACGCCGAGGACCAAGGCCATCCTCCCCGTGGATCTGGCCGGCCTGCCGGTGGACCGCGACCGGCTCCACGCCCTCGCGAAGAAGCACCAGCTGCGCGTGATCGAGGACGCCGCGCAGTCCTTCGGCAGCACGTGGAAGGGCAAGCGCATCGGCTCCTTCGGCGATTTCGTGTCATTCAGCTTTCACCCGAACAAGAACGTGACCTCGATAGAGGGCGGCTGCCTGGTGATGAACGACGAACGCGAAGCCAAACTCGCCGAACAGTACCGCCTGCAGGGCGTGGTGCGCACCGGCCAGGACGGCATGGAAGTCGAGCTGGTCGGCGGGAAATTCAACCTGACCGACGTCGCCGCCCGGGTGGGACTCGGCCAGCTGCCGCACCTCGAGGCGTTTAACGCCAAGCGGGCCGAGTTGGTGAAGATCTATTTTGAGCTGCTGAACACGCCGGCTAACCGCGCGCTCGGGCTGGGACTGCCGGTCGCGGATTTCACCACGACCAACTGGCACATGTTCCAGGTCGTGCTGCCCGAGGAGAAACTGACCATCAAGCGGGCCGAGGTGATGACGCAACTGCAGGCGGCCGGCATCGGCTGCCAGGTGCATTACCCGGCGATCCACCTCTTCGCGCTGTACCGCCGGCTGGGCTGGAAGGACGGCGACTATCCGCTCGCGGAATACGCCGGCCGGAACATCCTGACGATCCCGCTCTTCCCCGCCATGACCCGTGCCGATGTCGTTCGCGTGGTCGAGACCCTGACGGGCATCCTCCGGGCCCACCTAAAATCATGAGCACCGCGCCGAACCTCCCGCTCTCAGTTGTCATCCCGGTTTACAATGAGGAGCTGAACCTGCCGACGCTCTTCACCCGGCTTTACCCGGTGCTCGACGCGCTCGGCCGCAAGTACGAGATCATCTTTACCAACGACGGCTCGCACGACCGCTCGATCGAGCTGCTGAAGGCGCAGTATGCCGCGCGGCCGGATGTGACCCGCGTGATCGATTTCAACGCCAACTACGGCCAGCACATGGCGATCATGGCGGCGTTTGAGCGCGTGCGCGGCGACGTGATCATCACGCTCGACGCCGACCTGCAGAACCCGCCCGAGGAAATCCCCAAGCTCCTCGAGAAGATCGCCGCCGGGCATGACTACGTGGGCGGCTACCGGCTGAACCGGCAGGACTCGTTCTTCCGCACGTACGCGTCGAAGCTCATCAATTTCGTCCGCGAAAAGACGACCAGCATCGAGATGACCGACCAGGGCTGCATGCTCCGCGCGTATTCACGGCAGGTGATCGACGCCATCGTGCGCAGTGGGGCGATCAACACCTTCATCCCCGCGCTGGCGTACAGCTTTGCGAGCAATCCGGCCGAGGTCGGCGTGAAGCACGAGGAGCGGCATGCCGGCGTCTCGAACTACTCGTTCTACGCGCTCATCCGCCTGAACTTCGACCTGATTACCGGCTTCTCCCTCGCACCGCTGCAGTATTTCACGATGTTTGCCGGCCTGACCTCGCTGGGGAGCTTCGCGCTGGTGATCCTGCTGCTCCTGCGCCGCTTTGTCTACAACCTGGACCGCGAGACCTTTGGCGTGTTCACGCTGCTGGCGATCGTGATCTTCCTGCTAAGCGTGGCGATGGTCGGCATCGGTATCATTGGCGAATACGTCGGTCGCACCTATCAGGTTGTCCGCGCGCGCCAGCGGTATTTTGTGAAGGAGATTTTGGAGACGAAGGGGTGAGTTTGAATCGCGAATGGACGCGGATGAACACGAATCCGGACCGGACAAGGCATCGGCTCTGAAGCCGCGCAAATTCGCGTCCATCCGTGGTTAAATTCCCCCTGTTTTTCATGTCCAAACCACGCATTGTTTTCTTCGGCTACAGCGAAGTCGGCTTTGAATGTCTGTCGCTGCTGCTCGAGCGCGGGGACAACGTCGTCGGGCTGATCACGCACGAAGACAACCCGCACGAGAAAATTTGGTTCAAGACGCCTGCGGCCGCCGCCAAGGAGAAAGGTGTGCCGGTCTTTACCCCGGAGAGCGTGAACAACCCCGAGTGGCGGGAGAAAATCGCGACGCTGAAACCCGACCTCATTCTCTCGGTTTACTACCGAAACATGATCGGGACCAAGATCCTGGACCTGCCCCCGCTGGGCGCCTGGAACATGCACGGCTCGCTGCTCCCCGGTTATCGCGGCCGGGCGCCGATCAACTGGGCGGTGCTGCACGGTGAGCCGCGGATTGGCATGACGCTGCACCGGATGGTGAAGTCGGCCGACGCCGGCGCGATCGTGGACCAGGCCGGCGTGGACCTCAGTCCGCGCGACACGGCCGAGCAGGCCTTTCGCAAGGTGCTGCCCTGTGCGCGCGTCGTCCTGGCGCGGCAGATTGATGCGCTGCTCGCCGGCACGGCCAAGGAGACGCCGCAGGACGAGTCGAAAGTCACGTATTTTGGCGGACGCAAACCCGAGGACGGCCGGATCCACTGGGGCCAGACGTCGAGGCAGATTTTCAACCTCATCCGCGCGGTGACCGACCCGTATCCCGGGGCGTTCACCGATGTGGGCCCGGCGCGGCTGATGGTCTGGTGGGCGGAGCCGGATTCCCCTGCGACCCGCGGAGGAAAAGGTGCGCCCGGGGAAATTCTCTCGCTCACGCCGCTGGTGGTCGCAACCGCCGACGGGTCGGTGGAGCTGACCAAGACCGAGTGGCGTAATGCCCCGGCCCCGGTGCTTCGCGTGGGGCAAGTGTTGTAATTGCCATTCTGGGCGCAGCGAAGAATCCAGTGTGAGCCAGTTAGCCCGATCCGTGTGGATTCTTCGCAGCGCTCGGAATGACAAAATAAATGAGGGATTCTTTCGTGTCTTTTCGTGTCTTTCGTGGTTAATCCTCCGTTTTAATTCTTCCACCCATGCCCCTCAAAGTCCTCATCCTCGGCGTTAACGGTTTCATCGGTAGCTCGCTCACGCGCGCGATCCTCAAGCAGAAGGACTGGGAGGTGTACGGCATGGACATCGGCAGCCACAAGCTGGAGGACAGCCTCGGCAACCCGCGCTTCAAGTTCATGGAGGGTGACATCACCATCAACCGTGAGTGGATCGAGTACCAGGTGAAGAAATGCGACGCCGTCATCCCGTTGGTCGCGATCGCCAACCCGATCCAGTACGTCAAGGACCCGCTCCGCGTCTTCGAGCTCGATTTCGAGGCCAACCTCGCCGTCGTCCGCCAGTGCGCGAAGTACAAGAAGCGCATCATTTTCCCGTCCACGTCCGAGGTCTACGGCATGTGCCCGGACAAGGAACTCGACGAGGCCTCGAGCTCGCTCGTTTACGGCCCGATCGAGCGCCAGCGCTGGATCTACGCCTGCTCGAAGCAGCTGCTCGACCGCGTGATTTATGCGTACGGCGTGCGCGACAACGTGGATTACACGCTCTTCCGGCCGTTCAACTGGATCGGGCCGAAGCTGGACGACGTGTTTGAGCCGAAGGAGGGCAGCTCGCGCCTCTTCACGCAGTTCATCTCCAACGTCATCTTTAAGAAGCCGCTGCAGCTCGTGGACGGCGGCAAGCAGAGCCGCTCTTTCACGTTCATCGACGACGGCATCGACGCGCTGCTCCGCATCATCGAGAACAAGAATGGCTGCGCCTCCCGGCAGATCTTCAATATTGGCAACCCGAAGAACGACGTCAGCGTCGGCGAGCTCGCCAAGCTGATCATCACGGCGTTCAAGGACTATCCCGACTACGCCGAGCACGTGAAGAAGGCGAAGGTCGTGGTGGTGCCGTCGGGCAAGTACTTCGGGAAATATTACCAGGACATCCAGAAGCGGGTGCCGGCGATCGGCCACGCGAAGAAGCAACTCGGCTGGACGCCGAAGGTGAACCTGAAGACCGCGATCAAGCTGACCCTCGACTACCACCTCGCGCACAAGGATTACCAGCTCGAGTGAGGGGTCTCACGCTGAGCCGCCGAGGCGCCAAGTTCGGAGTACAGGCTGGTACAAAACTAACATGCATTCTTTGCGCCTCCGCGACTCTGCGTGAGAATTAGCTGACGTCTAACCATGGCCATTCGCTTAGCGCTCAAAGTTGACGTCGACACCGACCGTGGCACGCGGGAGGGCGTGCCGAATCTCGTGGAGGACTGCCAGAAGGCCGGCGCGACGGCCTCTTTCCTCTTTTCACTCGGGCCGGACCAGACCGGCCGCGCAATCACCCGGGTGCTGCGGCCCGGATTTTTCCAGAAGGTCAGCCGGACGAGCGTCGTCGCGATTTATGGCATTCGAACGCTGTTGAACGGCACGTTGTTGCCGGCGCCGCATATCGGGCGACGCAACGCCGGCGTGATGCGCAACGTGCGCGATGCCGGCTTCGAGGTCGGGATTCACGCCTACAACCACTACCGCTGGCAGGATTACGTGCAGACGATGCCGCTGGAGGCGGTGCGGGCGGAGTTCATTGCGGCGCGGGCGGAATTCCTGCGCATCTTCGGTACAGAGGCGCGCACGGCTGGTGCGGCCGGCTGGCAGAGCAACGGCAAGAGCCGGCAGGTTTACGACGAGGCGGGTCTGCTGTACGCGAGCGATACGCGCGGCGGGGCGCCGTTTTTTCCGCGCGTGGACGGGCGGGTGTTCCAGACGCTGGAAATTCCCAGCACGCTGCCGACCTTTGACGAGCTGATGGGCCGACCGGAATACCCGGATGAGAGAATCGTGCCGCACTTCATGTCCTTGCTGCGCGCCGACCAGCCCAATGTCTTCACGCTCCACGCGGAGATCGAGGGCATGGGCCGGCGAACGCTGTTCCAGGACTTGCTCGCAGCCTGCCAGCAGGCCGGCGTGGAATTTGTCCGGATGGACGACCTGGCGGGGGAGCTGCTGGCGAACCGGTCGGCGATCCCAGTGCGGGACCAGGTGCTGGGGACCGTGGACGGCCGATCCGGGCTCGTGGCGACGCAGGGGCCGCCACAGGCGGCCCGGGTGATAGGCGATAGGTGATGGGACATGGGCGAGCTGCCGCAGGCCACTGCTATGATTGGGTATTACCCATCACCCATAACCAATGACCCATAACCCGGCGGGCTTCGCCCGCCTCATTTCTTCTCAATCCGGGTGAACAGCCACACGCCGATCCCGATGATCAGGAGATTGGGCACCCAAATGAGGAGGTCGGGCCGGTACTCCGGGTGCCGGTCGAGGGCCTTCACGGCCACGGTGAGCAGGTAATAGCCGAGGGTCAGCAGCAGGGCCACGCCGAAGTTGGCGGAGGTCTCGCGACGGGACACCTTGATGCCGAGCGGGACGCCGATGAGCGCGAGGGAAAAGACCGCGAGCGCGGTGTTGAATTTGTCCTGGTACACCAGCTCGAGCTTCATCGCCTCGCGGGCATAGTCCTTCGCCTGGCCCGGGGGGACGACGCGGGCGGCGAGGCGCACCCGCTCGGTCCGCAGCTGGCTGAAGGTCATCCAGTCCGGCTTCACCCGCACGCTGCCCGGTTTGAAGAACCGGTTGAGTGACAGCCGCACCGGCTCGGATTTCTCGAACGACACAATGGGGGACGTATCGGCGAAGTTCTCCGGGTTCTTGTCGTTCCGCGTTTCCACCTGCGCGTGGGTCAGGGTCAGGATGAGGGCGTTCTCCGCGCCATCGTATTCCAGGTGCCCCGCCGCGGCGCGTACCAGGCGGGCCACGCGTTTCTGATCGTCCAGCTCCCAGAGCCAGAAGTCTTTCAGTTCGGCCCCGGCTTTCTCGTTCACATAGACAACGTAACCCGGGAACGTGCGGATGAAGGTTTTCTCCTCGATGAAACTGAGCGAGTTGGTGCGCACGGCGTCGGCGAGCTCGCGGTGGTACTCAACCCGGGCGCGCGGCATGGAATCGAAGTTGAAATACAAGCCCACGCCGGCGCCGATCACGGCGAGAAAGAGGACGGGCACGGTCAGGCGTGGCAGGCTCAGGCCGGCCGCGCGCATGGCGGTGATTTCGTGGTCGGCCGAGAGCCGGCCGAGGGTCAGCAGCACGCCCGTCAGCAGCCCCATCGGCAGCGCATAGGTGATGGCGAGAGGCACGAGCAGCAGCATGAGCCGGCCAAACGCCGCGGTGGAGAGCTGGCCGGCCAGCACGTAGGCGAGCAGGTCGCGGGCGATGTTCGGCACCAGCACGATGAAGGCGAACAGCCCGACCGCCGCCAGGCAGGTGAAAAGCACGCTGCGAAAAATGTAGCGGTCGAGTAGGGTCACGGGCGGGGGCTCAGTTCCTCGCAGACGATTGGGCTCCTGACAACCTGCAAGCTGGCGGGTTCGGGTAATTATGGGCGGGCGCGCCCTGCTGGCCAGCAAAGCCGCCGACGCCATCGCTGATGGGGACAGCAGCGATCACCCCGAGGCGTGGGTCGCGCGCTGGCGCGCAACGTTGCCCACGAGCGGGCAACCTACATGTCGAATGACAGCTGGGGCGCGACGGGTGTGAGGCAGGACGGGTCGTCAAACCGGACGTTGCCGACGCGCGAGCCGACCGTGATGGCGGACAACGAGCTGGCCGGCGGTGGACGGAGCAGCGGGGCGAGCTGGGCCGGTTCCGTGACCGCGGGATCAAGCCACAGCGCATAATCCGCCGGCGTCAGCATCACCGGCATGCGGTCATGGATGGGTCGCATGAGTTCGTTGGGCTCGGTGGTGATGAATGCGCAGGTCTCGAGGGTCGTGCCATCGGGGGCGGACCAGCTGGCCCACAGCCCGGCAAAACCGAAGGGGGACTCATCGCGTTGGCGGAAAAGCCAGGGCTGCTTGTTGCGGCCGACCTTCTCCCACTCGTAGAAACCGCTGGCGGGAATCACGCAGCGCCGCTTTCGCAGGGCATCGCGGAAGGAGGGTTTTTCGGCTACGGTCTCGGCGCGGGCATTGGCGAGTCTCGCGCCCTCGTCGGTCTTGGACCACGACGGCACGAGGCCCCAGCGCAGGCGGACGGCCTCGCGCCCGGCTTTTTGGGGTTGGGCGCGCACGACGGGAATCATCGAGCCGACCGCAAGGTTGTAGCGCGAGTGAAACGCCTCCACCCCGGCGGCATCGAGCGTCGTGAGGGTGGCGCGATAATCGCGTTCCAGCAGCAGGTAGCGGGTGCACATGGGACGGCCTCTGCTAAACGCCCGGCTTAGAACAAGGTCAACTGCCGGCTACCGGGCGGGCGTTCGTCCATGCCGCAAAGGCTGGACGCTTTGCGTGGTCAGCAATTTGGATTTCATCAAATCGGACTTTTTGCGGCTAACATTCCGGCGGAGTTGCTTCTGGAGGGTGATTCGCTTCGCTGGCGGCATGTCGCTCGCCAAGACCACGCGCCCGGTGTCCATCGTCCGCATCGACGGCATGGCGGCGGCCGAGACGCGCGAGGATGCCGTGGCCGCGGAGGAGCCGCTGGAAATCCGGGTGGGTGGTCATAGCGTGGCGGTGGTGATGCGCACGCCGGGTCATGACCGCGAGTTGGTGGCGGGTTTTCTGGTGACCGAGGGACTGGTGAAGCGGCGGGAGGATGTTCTCGACCTGATTTACTGCCGGAACGACGGCGGCAAGCCGGAGGAGAACATTCTCGACGTGGTGCTGGCGCCGGGGGCGGTGGTGGATGTCGCGCGGCTGACGCGCCACGTCTTCACGTCCTCGAGCTGCGGGATCTGCAGCAAGGCGAGCATTGATGCCGTGCGGATGCAGTTTCCGGCGATTCCCGCACCGCTGACGCCGCGGCGGGCGGTGCTGGCGGCCCTGCCGGACCAGCTGCGGGCGGCGCAGGCGGCGTTTGCCGCGACAGGCGGCTTGCACGCGAGCGCCCTGTTTGACGCCGAAGGCCGGCTGCAGGTGGTGCGCGAGGACGTCGGCCGGCATAACGGCCTCGACAAGGTGGTGGGGCACGCGTTTTTCGCCGAAAAGCTGCCGCTGGCCGGCACGATCCTGCTGGTGAGCGGGCGGGTGTCGTTCGAGATCATGCAAAAGGCCCTGGCCGCGGGGATTCCGTGCGTGGCGGCCATCTCGGCGCCGACGAGTGCGGCGGTGGAGTTTGCGCAGGCGAGCGGGCAGATGCTGGTAGGTTTTTTGCGCGGGACGCGGATGAATGTTTACGCCGGCACCTTGGCCGATTGAGGATGTCGGATTGGGCCCGATGAAATCACTTTTGCTCCTGCTCTCCCTGACCCTGGCCCTCGCGGCGCCCCTGCGGGCGGCGGATCCGGAATCGCTGGCCGACCGCACCCTGAAACAGCTCGTGGAGCGGCAGAAGGACCTGCTGGCCGAGGAGGCCAGGAAGAGCCCGGGTTTTGATCAAGATAATTTCCAGACGCAGATGCAGCTGGTCTGCCAGGGCTATGAGGTGCTCCTGCGCGACAACCCCAGCTATGCCCCGGGCTACGCCGCGTACGGCTACCTGCTGGGCAAGATCGGCCAGCACAAGGCGTCGATCGCGATCCTGCTGCGGGCCAACAAGCTCGACCCCGACATGGCGCTGGTGAAAAACCAGATCGGCAATTTCCTCGCGGAGGATGGCCACCCGCGCGACGCGTTGCCGTATTATCTCGCCGCGATCAAGCTGGAGCCGAAGGAGCCGCTTTATCACTACCAACTGGGTACGCTGCTCTACGTGGCGCACGATGATTTCATTAAGTCGGGCGAGTGGACCGCGGACGGGCTGAGCCACGCCATGCAGGAGGCTTTCCGGCAGGCGGCGCAGCTGGCGCCGGACCGCATCGAGTTCACCTACCGCTACGCCGAGTCCTTCTATGATCTGGAAAACCCGGACTGGGACGTGGCGCTGAAGGCGTGGAATGCACTGGAGGCCAAGGCCCCGACGGAGCTCGAGCGCCAGACCATGCGGCTGCACGTGATCAACGTCCTGCTCAAGCAGGGCAAGGCCGAGCACGCGCACGTGCTGCTCGACACCGTGACGGAGCCCACGCTGCAAGCGCAGAAGCAGAAGCTCGTTGCCCAACTCCCGCCGCCCGGGGAGAAGTAAACCGTCTTTATCTGCCGCATGCCCTTGCTCGACCAACTGGAACGCCGCCTCGGCCGCTTCGCCATCCCCAATCTGGCGCTGTACCTGGTGATCGGGCAGGTGTTTGTGCTGCTGTCGGCGATGCTTGGGCTCCTCGACCTCAGCTATTTCGTGCTCATCCCGGAGCTCGTCCGGCAGGGCGAGTGGTGGCGGGTGATCACGTTTATCTTCCTGCCCCCGCCGCCGGGGATGTTCGGGTACATCTTCACGGCGTTTGCCTGGTACATTTTCTACCTGATGAGCGGTGCGCTGGAGGGATTCTGGGGTGAGTTTCGCTTCAACCTGTTTCTCTCCACCGGCTTTGCGCTGACCGTTGCGGCGGCGTTTGTCACGCCGCTGGCGCCCACGACCAACCTGTTTATCGCGACATCGGTGTTCCTCGCCTTTGCGTGGCTCAACCCCGACTTCGAGCTGGCGATCTTTTTCATCCTGCCGGTGAAGATCAAGTGGCTGGCGCTGTTCACCTGGCTCGTGAATGGCTATTATCTCATCATGGGCGGCTGGCCGCTGCGGCTGCAGATCCTCGCCTCCGTGGGCAACTTCCTGCTCTTTTTTGCCCGCGACATCGTCCGGACGATGCGGCACCGCCAGCACGCCATGACGCAGCAGGCGCAGCGCCTCGCCCCGGCCGACGCCGAGCCCGAGGCGCGGCACCGGTGCTACACCTGCGGTAAGACCAACCTGACGCACCCGCAGATGGATTTCCGCTACTGCTCGAAATGCGCCGGCGACCAGTGCTACTGCGCTGACCATATTTTCGCACACGAACACGTGCTGGTCGAAAATGACGCGGCCAAAAAATAACCCGCTGGCCGGCGCGGCCCGGTGCGAGACGCTGGGCGAGTGGCTGCGGTTCGCGGAGAAACTCTATGCCCGGGAGCACCTCGCGCTCGGTCAGGTCGCGGAGACGGCGCACGACGAGGCCCTCTATCTCCTGCTGCACGCGCTCGGCCTGCCCCTCGACAGTCCGGCCCGGGTGCTGACAAAAAAACTCACCGCAGCCGGACGGGCGGCAGTGGAGGCGATCCTGTTCCGCCGGGCCGTGGACCGCGTGCCGGCGGCCTATCTCACCCATGAGGCCTGGCTGGGCGGGCAGCGCTTCTACGTGGATGAGCGCGTGATCATCCCGCGCAGCTATTTTGTAGAGATCATCCCGGGGCAGCTCGACGGCTGGCTGCCGGACCCGGCCAAAGTCCGGCGGGTCGTGGATGTCTGCACCGGCTCCGGCTGCCTCGCGATCCTCCTGGCGCAGCATTTCCCGGCGGCGAAGGTGGACGCGCTCGACCTTTCCGCCGACGCCCTGGTCGTGGCGGCGATCAATGTGCAGGAGCACCGGCTTGCGCGGCGTGTGGCGCTGCACCGCAGTGACGTGTTCGACGCGGTGCCCGCGGTAAAGTACGACGTGATCCTCAGCAACCCGCCCTACGAGCCGAGCGCCCACGTCGACGCGCAAAGCCCGGAATTCAAGGCGGAGCCCCGCGTGGCGCACGATGGCGGCAGGGACGGGCTCGTGATCATCCGCAAGCTGCTGCGCCAGGCCCGGACGCGGCTCACGCCGTCGGGCATCGTGCTGATCGAGGTCGGCGGATTAGGTGCGGCCATGGACCGCGAGTTTGCGGCGCTGGAGCCACACTGGCTGACCACGGAAGACGGGGCGGACTGCGTCTGCGTCATTCACGCCGCCCGGCTGCGTACGTGGCGTGGCTGAAGACGCCTTGGCTCGTGGAGGCGCTGGCTGGCGGCACCCGCATTGTTCTGAAAACGGAAAGGGCGCAGTCAGACTGCGCCCCTGGTGCCGTTCCACGCGGTCAACGCCCACGTCGCGTTCACTTATTATGTGAAAACGACATGGAGCTGACGGCGGGAAATTATGCCTTCGGCTCGGATTTCGAGCTGCAGGAGCTCAGGCCGAAGGGCAGGTACGCCGGACAAAAACGGAAAATGGCGGTGAGCAGGGGCACGATGCCGATGAGGCCCCACCAGGATTTGTAGTAATAACCGGCGCCAAGGATCACGAGGCCACCGACGATGCGAACAATGCGGTCAAGACCGCCGACGTTAGTTTTCATTTTTTAGGTAGTGGGGTTGCAGAAGTTAAAGCAAGGGAGGGCGGAGACCGGCTTCCCGGACCCAAACACTAAGGCCCGGGCCCGAAACTGCAATCCGCTCATGGCGTGGGACCATCCGCGACGGTCACCCGGATGACCCCCCGCCACTCATGCGCCTTGTAGCCGGTGGATTGGTCGTCGGGATACATCGCCTGCAGCTTGTTCCGCAGGCGGGGCGACTGTTCGGCGGGATCGCCATGACAGGCGAGGCAGCTGGTCAAGACCGCAATCGGCTTGTAAACGCGCCACTCCGGCTGGCTGTCGGGGATGTCGATGCGCTGCACGACTACCCCGGGCGCATCACTGCCGTTTTTCAGCGCCTGGTCGATGTAGTCCAAGGCGGCCTTATCCGAGGTATCGGGGAGATTCTCGTGGGACCGGATTCGCAGGCTGGTAAACTTGACGGCCATAATCCGTGGCATCCCGCTGATGATCTCGCCGGGGGTCGTGGGGAGCGCCTTCAGATGGCAGAAATCCAGGGCGTCCGTCGGATCCCCGCCGCGCAGGGCCGACCGCACCTCGTTGACCATCGAAATCGCGAGACGGTCGATGGCGGTTTCGCCGATGCGCTGGACCTCCAGCTGTTGCGGCGTGGCGGGAGTGACGATCACCGCCTTCGGGGTTTCCTGCCCCCGGACACAGAGGGCGAGGGCGGCACCCAGCATTAAGATGCCGGCGGTATGCAACACGGGGCGGGGGAGGATTGATTTCATGAGATGCAGGGTAGGGGTTAAGCCTAACTCTACTCCTTCACGCCCCAAAACCTGTGCATCATTTGGCAATTGATGGTGGCATTTTGCGTTCAAGCTACCGGCCATTCCGGCGGCGAGTGGGCGGGAGGTCAGTGAATCCAGCGGGCGGTGATCGCCGCAAGGCTGGCGCCACCGATGACAATCCACAGCAACAGCGCGAGAACCAGTGGGCGGAGGCCGATGGTGCGAAGGACGGCCCGGCTCAGGCCGGAGCCGATGAGAAACAGGGTGAGAGTCAGCAGGGCCCGTGCAACCGCGCCGACGGGCCCGGCCAGGGGTTGCAGGCCGGGGGCAAAGGTGAAGGCGGCAGACAGGGCGACAAACCCGGCGATAAACCAAGGCACCGGCAGCCCGCGGTGAGGCGCGGTGGAGCCGGCCGGTCGGCGGAACCAGGCGCCGAGGGCGAGTGCGACGGGCACGATCCACAAGGCCCGGGCAAGTTTGACCGTGGTCGCGACGGCCAGAGCGTCGCGGCCGTGCGTCAGCGCGGCGCCGGTGACGGAACTCGTGTCATGGATGGCCAGTGCGCACCAGAGCCCGAACTGGTGCGCATCGAGTCCCAGCCAAGCGCCGATCGGGGGAAACACGAGCAAGGCAACGCCGTTGAGCAGGAACACCACCGCCAGCGAAGCGGAGGTCTCTTCCGGTTTGGCCGCGATGGCGGGAGCCGCGGCGGCGATGGCGCTGCCGCCGCAGATGCCGGTGCCGGCGCAGATGAGGGCGGCGACCTTTGCGCCTACGCCCAGCCGGTCAGCAAGCCAGGCGCCGAGGGCGAAGGTCGCGACCAAGCCCACCAGCGTGTAGCCCAGACCCTGTCCGCCGACGCGAGCCACCACAGTGAGATTTACGCCGGCTCCGAGGCCCACGACGGCCGCCTGTAGCAGCCACTTCGCCGCCCGGCTGGCGGCGCCGGCGAAGGGATTTCCCAGCGTGAGAGCGAGCAGCGTGCCCCCCAGCAACGCGGCCCAAGGCGGAGTCCAAGGCAGTAAGGAGAGCGCGGCGCCGAGCGGCATGAGTCCACCGGCAATGCGGTGGGGCGGCCGCGAGGTTTCCGTGCCGGAGAGCGTGCGAAATTCAAAGCTCATGCGCCGACGACGGGGTGGGTGAGACGGTGCATCGGGGGTTGCAGGCGTCGCGGAGATGAGGCCCGGCGCTCACCGGCAGACTCATTTCCCGTCGTTGGGGCAGGTGCTGAGCCCGAATGGCAAATAGGCCGGGCAGAAGCGAATGACGCCGGTTATGAGCGGCACGAAGCCGACGAGACCCCACCAATTTTTGAAATAATAACCAGCACCGAGAAGGGCGAGGCCGGTGATGATGCGAAGGGTGCGGTCGACCGATCCAACGTTGGTTTTCATGGGGGATGGCTTGCTGGGGTTTATTTCCGGGGAAGTTCTTTCGGGCGTGGCGCCGTCGTTTTGGCAACGGGCCAGCCGGCGTCGAGCCAGTCGCTCAGGCCGCCGGTATTGACCGCCCGGACGCCTTCGGCGACGAGGATGCGCGTGGCCATGCCGGAACGGCCGCCGGAAGCGCAATAGATCAGGACTTCACGGCCGGTCGCCTCCGTCAGAAAGTCCTTCCACTGGGTGCGGGCCCCGGTGAGGTCGCTCAATGGAAGCAGCTGCGCGGACTGGGCGACCCCCGCGGCCCACTCGGCGGGTTCACGCACATCGACGAGAAGGGCGTGGCCGCTACGGACGCGGGCGGCGCACTCGGATGGATCCAACCGCGGAGCGGAGGTGAACATGGATTTCATCATCTTGAGAGGATTCATGAAGAGGTATCGCACTTGGCGCTGACCGGGGGGACGGGTTTCGCGGCGCTCCCGGCATGGGTCATGTAATAAATCAGCGGCACCGCCAGTGGGCTGATGAGCAGCGAGGCGATGGCGCCGAAGAGCAGGGAGATCGCCAGACCCTGGAAGATCGGGTCCGCCAAAATCACCAGGCCGCCGACGACGACCGCGAATGCGGTGAGCATCATCGGGCGGAACCGGACGGCGCCGGACTCGAGGCACGCCTGGGCCAGCGTGCGGCCATGGCTGAGGCGGAGCTCGATGAAATCGACGAGGATGATGGAGTTGCGCACGACGATGCCGGCGCCGGCCATGAAGCCGATCATCGAGGTCGCGGTGAAGAACGCGCCCAGGAGGGCGTGCGCCGGCATGATGCCGACGAGCGAGAACGGAATCACGGTCATCACAATGAGCGGCGTGGCGTAGTTCTTGAACCAGCCGACCATCAGCATGTAGATCAGGATGAGCACGGCGGCGAAGGCGAGGCCGAGGTCGCGGAAGACCTCCAGGGTGACCTGCCACTCGCCATCCCACTTCATGGCCGGCTCACGGTCGTCGGTGGGCATGGAGGCGTTGTAGACTGCCACGTCCTTCTGCGTGCCGCCGAAGTTACGCCCATCGAGCCCGGCGAGATCCCGGTTCATCCGAAAGATCGCATAGACCGGACTCTCGACCACGCCGGCGACATCGGCGGTGACGTAGGTCACGTTCAGCAGATTCTTGTGGTAAATGTTCCGCTCGCCCGACGTGGCGACCACGGTGACGAGCTCGCGCAGCGGCACGAGCGGCGCCGCGGGATTCGTCTCGGAGCGCACGGGTAACGCGAGCAGGTCGTCAGGCCGGGCCCGGAGGGCGCGGGGTAGCTCGAGCACGATGTTGACGTCCTCGCGGTCGCGCGGCGAGTGGAGCAGGGTGACGGGATAACCCAGCACGGCCATCTGGATGGTGCGGGTGATCGCGCCCGTGCTGATGCCGTTCAGGGCGGCCTTCTCGGCGTCGACGCGGAGGATGGTCTTTGGCTGGAGGTCCTCGACATACCAGTCGATGTCGACGATCCCGGGCGTGGCGCGGTAGATGTCGCGGATCCGGGCGGCGAGTTTCAGCCGGGATTCCTCGGTGGGACCGTAGACCTCCGCGACGAGGGTCTGGAGGACGGGCGGGCCGGGCGGGACCTCGGCGACGGCGACGGCGGCGTCATATTTGCGGGCAATGGCCGCGAGCCGCGGGCGGACGCGTTTGGCGATGTCGTGGCTTTGCGCGCTGCGCGCGTGCTTGGGCAGGAGGTTGACCTGGAGATCGGCGACATTGCTGCCGCGGCGCATGAAGTAGTGGCGGACGAGACCGTTGAAATTAAACGGCGAGGCGGTGCCGGCGTAGACCTGGTAGTCGCGCACCTCGGGCTCCGTGCGGATGGCGGCGGCCATCTCGCGGGCGACGCGGGTGGTCTGCTCGAGGGTGCTGCCCTCGGGCAGGTTGAGGATGACCTGGAACTCCGACTTGTTGTCAAAGGGGAGCATCTTGACCTTCACGGCGCTGATCCCGACGAGGCCCATCGAGCCGACGGTGGCGGCAACGACGATGGCCAGGAACGTCCAGCGCCAACCCCGGTGGGTCAGCAGCGGGCCCATGCAGCGTTGGTAGAGCCGCGTGAAGGCGGTATCGGGCATCGTCTGGTCCTCGGCCTCCTCCTCCTCGGTCAGCGGGGCGTCTACGAAGGCGGCGGCGTCCGCCGGGCGCCGGCCGTGTCCGCGCAGGAGCTTGAGTGCAGCCCAGGGCGTGACGGCGAAGGCGACGAGCAGGGAGAACAGCATCGCGGCGCTCGAGCCGATCGGAATCGGGCGCATGTAGGGCCCCATCAGGCCGCTGACGAACGCCATCGGCAGCACGGCCGCGATTACGGCCCAGGTGGCGAGGATGGTCGGGTTACCCACCTCATCGACCGCCTCCACGGCGATCTGGAGCAGGCGCTTGCGCCGGCAACTCGGCAGACCCATGTGGCGGACGATGTTCTCGACCACGACAATCGCGTCATCCACGAGAATACCGATGGAGAAGATCAGCGCGAAGAGCGTGATGCGGTTGAGCGTGTAGCCGTAGAGGTAGAAAACGAGCAGGGTGAGGCCGAGGGTGACCGGGATCGCGAGCAGCACGACGAGCGACTCGCGCCAGCCGAGGAAGAGGAGGATGAGAATCGCGACGCCGAAGACGGCGAGGCCCATGTGCAGGAGCAGCTCGTTCGACTTCTCGCTGGCAGTGGCGCCATAATCGCGCGTGATGGCGATGCCGATGTCCGCGGGGATGAGCGTGCCCTTGAGCGAGTCGACCTTGGCGAGGACGGCGGCGACGACGTCGACGGCGTTGGCCCCCGGGCGCTTCGCGATGCTGAGGGTGACGGCCACCTGTTCGTTGGCCGCGGCGTTCCCGCCCAGGCCGAAGAGCACGTAGGTGGACGGCTCCTCGGTGCCATCCTGAATTGTGGCGACGTCGCGCAGGAAGACCGGCCGGCCGTTGAACACGCCGACGACGACGGCGCCGACATCCCGGGCGTCGCGGAAAAACGTGCCGGTCTGGAGGAGGGTCTCCTTGTTGTCCGAGGATTGCGCGCCGGTGAACGCCTGCGCGTTGGCCTGCTGCAGCATCGGCACGAGGTAGGCGGGACTGAGGTTGCGCGAGGCGAGGAGCTGCGGGTCAAGCAGCACGCGGATCTGCCGGCGGTCACCGCCAATGAGGGTGGTCTCGGCCACGGCCGGGAGGACCTTGATGGCATCGTCCACTTGCGCCGCGACCCGCCGGAGCAGGGCGTGATCATAGCGCTTGCTGTGGAACGTGAGCGCGAGGACGGGAACGTCGTCGATGGTGCGCGGCTTGACGAGCGGGGGCGAGACGCCGAGGGGGATGCGGTCGAAGTTGGCCTGGAGCTTCTGGTTGAGGCGGACGAGGGCGGCCTCGAGGTCAGTGCCGACCTTGAAGCGGACAATGGTCATGTTGCCCCCCGGGGAGGCGGTGGAATAGAGGTATTCGACCCCCGGAATCTCCCAGAGCAGCTTCTCCATCGGGCGCGTGACCCGGTTCTCGACTTCCCGGGCGGTGGCGCCGGGCATGGCGACCATCACGTCGACCATCGGCACCTTGATCTGCGGTTCTTCCTCGCGGGGCAGCATGAGCACGGCGAACAGGCCGAGAAGCAGCGACGCGGCGACGATGATGGGAGTCAGCTTCGAGTTGATGAAAAGCGCCGCCATGCGGCCGGCGAAGCCATATTTCGCGGGCGCGGGAAACGGAGAGTAGGGGCCGGTGCTCACGGCAGGATCTCCAGCATCTGGCCTTCGCTCAGCCCGGCGGGCGGGGCGATGACCACGCGCTCGCCACTGTCCAAGCCGGCGAGGATCTCCGTGTTGACGCCGCGGGTGGCGCCGGTCTTGACGAGGCGGAGGATGGCCCGGCCGTCGGTGCCCGCGACGAAGACGCGCTCCAGCTGGCCGACCGTGCTGACTGCCGTGGAGGGCACGAGCAGGAGGCGCACGGAAGTGCCGGCGATCTCCACCCGGGCAAATTCGCCCGAGCGGACGGGGGTGCCGGCCGGCACCGTGATCTTGGCAAGAACGGTGTGGGCGCTGGCGTCGGCAGCGGAGGACAGTTCGGCGATCGGACCGGTGAAACGGACGCCCCGGGCCGGGATGGTCACGGTGAGCGGGGAGCCGACGATCAGGCTGCCGATGAGAGAATCGGGCACGGCCGCCTCGACCTGAAAGTCAGAGGTGCCTTCGATTTCCAACAAAGTCATTCCGGGGGAGGCAAAATCACCGGCGTTGGCGGACTTGCGGGAAATGACGCCGTCGAAGGGTGCACGGAGGGTGGCGTAGCTGAGCATGGTCTCGGCTTCGCGGACCATGGCCTGCGTCATGGTGAACCGGTCCTCCAGTCCGCGGACCATCTCGGCGGTGCTGGCGCCCTTGGCCAGCAGGTCGCGCTCGCGGTCAAGATCGCGGCGGGCGGAATTGAGCTGGGCCTGGGCCTGAACCAGGCGGGCGGAGATTTCACCGGCGGCGATCTTCACGAGGATATCGCCGGCGTGAACCGGCTGACCCAGCGTGATGGGAAGCGCCTCGATCGACCCCATGAACTTGGCGGCCAGCAGCGCCCGTTGCACGGGTCGGACGGTACCGGTCACCTCAATGACGGAGGCGAGGTCGGCAGACTGCACGGTGGCGACGGCGACCCGGGCGGCGGGCAGGTTGGGTTGGCCCGGGGCAGCGGACTGTTCAGAGCGGGAACAACCGGCACCGGCAGCGGCAACCGCGGCAAGGCAGAGCAGGTAATGGGAGAATTTCATGGAGAGAGGGCTGGAGTCAGGGAGCTGGAAGGGGATCGAGGCCAAGCGCGCGGCGGAGATCGACCACCGCGAGGCGTTCGTCGGCTGCGGCGATCATGTGGCGGAGCCGGGCCTCGAGGAGCCGTCCCTCGGCACCGATCAGGTCGGCCGTCAGTAGGGCCTCCTTCTCAAAGCGGGCGCGGGTGAGATTGGCGCTTTCCTCAGCCTGTTCGACGGCGCGGGCCGAGACTGCGAGACGCTCCTGCGCGTCGGCGTGGGCCAGGCGGGCCTGCTCGACTTCCAGGCTGATGCCGAGCGAGGCCTTGCGGGACATTTCCTTCGCCGCGGTTAACTCGGCGGTGCTCTGGCGGATCTTGGCGGCCGTCTGGCCACCGTCGAAGACATTGAGGTCAAAGTTCACGCCGGCGAGCCAGCTGTCGGCGTGACGGTCGGTACTCCATCCCTTGTTGTATTGGTAGGTGGCGAAGGCGTTGACCGTGGGGCCGCGTGCGCCGCGCGCCATCCTGACCATGGCCGCGGCGGCCCGCACATGGGCGGCGGCGGCGAGTAACTCCGGGCGTTGCGAAAAATCACCGGTGGCGGGGACGGCGAGGCGGGCCAGAGCCGGATCGTTGCCGGCCAGTTCGAAGCTGTTGCCTGTGGCTTCAAGTCCGAGGACAAAGCCAAAAGCACGCGCGGCGAGCGCGGCTCCGTGCCGGGCGGAAGAGAGGGACTCGCGGGTCTGGGCGAGCTGCACCTCGAGGCTGAGGAGGTCGGCCTTGAGCATTTGGCCGGCCTCATAACGGGCGCGGGCCACGCTGACCGCGGCCTCGTAGGCGCGGACACCGCCGGTCACGGCGATGACGGCCTCGCGGGCCTTTTGGAGGTTGAGGGCGGCCTTGACCACCTCGGCGACGAGTTGCTGCTGGGCGCCGTGGAGTTCGAGCCTGGCGGCCTCGGCTCCGGCGCGGGCGGCGTTGCGCCCGGCGGTGGCGCGACCGCCGCTGTAGAGATTGTAGGCCACGGTCCCGCTGGCGTTGAGGTCGTCGACGTGGCCGGGATGGTTGAAGTCGAGGCCGAAGTTGAAGGCGCGCTGGTTGAGAATGGCCCCAAAGGCCATCATCGGGTTGTTGGTGTCCGTATAATGCCCGGCCAGCGAGAACTGCGGCAGCCATGCCGACTGAGCCTGATCCACGAGCGTTTGGGCCCCCTCGGCCCGCGCCCGCGCCGTCCGGGCATCAGGGCTGTGCTCCAGTGCCGTGGTGGCCGCCCGGTCGAGCGTCCAGAGCTCAGCGCGGAGCCCGGGCAGGAGTGCGCCGGCCAGCATCAGGCCGAGAAGGTGGGAACGCATGGCGGGGGCCTCAGGACTTGCGTCCGCCCCAATGGATGACGCCGTCGGCGTCGAGCCAGCCGAGCTTGGACAGGATTATGGAGGGCGGACAGAAGCCGGTGAAGGCCGACTGAAGGAGGTTGAGGCCGGCGAAGGTGGTGAGCAGCAGCCACCACGGGCTGACGAAGTGGGCGAGGGCCAGACTGAGCAGGATCACGGAACCGGCCAGGGCGCGGATGAAGGAATCGATTTTCATGGGGGAGGAGGGGTTTCAGCTTGCGTTATATGCATGTATGCTCATATAAACAGGTATCGTCAAGCCACGAATGATCTCCCGCAAGAAACTCCCCCGCCCTCTATCCGCCGACGCCATGGCCCTGATTGCCCGGCGGTTTGCGGTGCTGTCCGAGCCGATGCGGCTGCGGCTGCTGCACGCGCTGTTTGCCGGGGAGAAGAGCGTGAACGAGCTGGTGGCCCTGACCGGCGGGACGCAGACGAACGTATCGCGTCACCTGCAAACCCTGACGCACGCGCACATGCTGACGCGGCGCAAGGAAGGCCTGCAGGTGTTTTACGCCATTTCCGACCCGTCGATCTTCCAGCTCTGCGAGCTGGTGTGCGGGAGCCTGGAGAAGCAGTTCAGCCGGCAGGCGGACGTGTTTGCAAGGTAGGGAGGGGTCTTCGACCCGCCCTGGCTGCGAGTTTTGGGAAAGCAGTCAGCTTGGCTTTCCAAAGGTGAAAGCGCGGGTCAAAGCCCCGCCGCTACCTCGGGAACAGGCGGGACCGCCTGCGACGCCTCAAATCTCGTAACCGAGGCCCATCGGTTCCCACTCGGTGGCGACGACGCCCTTGCGGCCGAACTCGTCGAACCATTCATGCACGCGGCGGCCGATGGCGCCGGTTTCCACGCGATGGGTAAATTCGTTGGTGGCTGAACTGTAGGTGTAGTCCTGCGCCCAAGCGCGGTGGTTCGCGGCGAGCGCGGTGATGGCCTCGACCACGCGCTCGGCCTCTTCGTTCGTCGTGGTGGGATGGAAGGAAAGGCGCACCCAGCCGGGTTTTTCCGTTTTGTCGCCGCGATTGATCTGGTCGGTGATGGACTTCGAATGCTCGGGGGTGACCTGCAGCAGGATGTGGCCGTAGGTCCCGGCGCAGGAGCAGCCGCCGCGGGTCTGGATGCCGTAGCGGTCGTTCAGCAGGCGGACGGCGAGGTTGTAATGCAGGTCGTCGATGTAGAATGAAATGATCCCGAGCCGGTCGCGGTGCTGGCCGGCGAGGAGGTGCAGGCCGGGAAGGGCGGCGAGGCGGTCCCAGACGAGGTCGAGCAGCTCGTGCTCGCGACGCAGGATGTTTTCCACGCCCATGGACTCCTTCAGCCGGACGCAGAGGGCGGTGCGGATGGCCTGGGTGAACCCCGGTGTGCCGCCATCCTCGCGCGCCTCGATGTCATCGAAATACTTGTGCTCACCCCACGGGTTGGTCCAGTCGACGGTGCCGCCGCCGGGGTTGTCGGGGATGCGGTTGGTGTAAAGTTGCTTGTTGAACACCAGCACGCCGGTGGTGCCGGGGCCG
>Ga0209829_10000960_pt1 | contig 24392 bp, 17 predicted proteins | sample C_140205_EF_Meta_FD_187311 | JGI IMG/M metagenome (GOLD analysis project Ga0209829, IMG submission 187311) | Freshwater microbial communities from Lake Croche, Canada to study carbon cycling - C_140205_EF_MetaG (SPAdes) (version 2) | ecosystem: Environmental > Aquatic > Freshwater > Lake... | reverse complement strand
AAGCTGACGCGGCCGGCAGATTCCGGATGATGAAGGGCTTCAAACGCTCGTACCAGTCTTTATTGAGAGTTTCGGCAATTTATTTTGGCAATGGGTCTAAGTCGCGGATCAGAAACGCTGGGAACTCCTATGCTTCACCCTTGAATTCGTATGCTTCACAAGCAGCAGTTCCTTTCTCAGCCTCTAGAACGACTTCAAACTTCTTATCGGGCGAAACTCCATTTACGAGGGCGATTCCTTTGCTCGGCTCCGCTGATCCAGCGCAGAATCGCAAAGCAAGTGATGGCTAAAATGGCTTTCATCTTGCTCTTCGACAGGTCGCCCTAATCTCCGATCTCAAGCGAGGATATATCCAATCAGAACCGTGCGTCTCTCTGGTTCAGAAAGACACTCACATAGAGATTTTCAGAGCCGCCTGAAGGCGGAACTACGAACAACACCCTCAGAATTTTGCGGGTTCCTTGTTCCATCCCTGCGCTTTAATCCCATCCAGCACGCCCTTGAGCACTTCCAAGGCGATGGGTGTGCTTTCGTGGATGAGGAAGATGTCTCCGGGACGATTGCCTTCCAACAACTGACTTAGGACCTTCGGGGTGTCAGTGGAAACTGCATCGTATCCACGCCGGGTCCAAGCCATGATTTCCAATCCCAGCGCGGCGGTGATCGGGTGGGTGAAAAAATTGCGGTGCCCAACTGGGGCGCGGAACCAGGTTGGCTTCACACCCGTGACTTCCTCGATCGCCTGATTGCAGCCGACGATCTCGCATCTTGTCCGCCAGGGGCTGGCGCACCAGAAAGTGGCTTGTGGATGAGTGAGCGTGTGGTTGCCTAGTTCGTGGCCGCGTTTCACGATCTCACGCGCCAGCTCGGGATAGGCGCGGACCTTTTCGCCGATTACGAAGAAGACGGCCTTGACCCCGTATTCGTCGAGCAGGTCGAGCAGGGCAGGGGTGTCGCGCGGATCGGGGCCGTCGTCGATGGTGATGAGTGTGCGGTCGTCATCGAGTCGGCAACGCAGTGGGCCGAACCATTGCGATGTTGGACAGAGCACTCCCCACAACCACGGTGTGGAAAGAGAAGCACCGGCGAGCAGTGCCCAGCCCCAGCCGAAGCGGAGACCGATCACGAGGGCTGCCGCGTGTGCGATGATGGCGATGGCCATCCGCCAGGCAAGTCCGGCCCGGCCTTTCCAGAGCATGGTTGCGCGCCACACCAGAACGAGGATGGCGAGGGAATTGATTGCGAAAACCCCCAGCCAGCCCCACGCGACCGCGCCGACCATCCCGCCTGCGTCGCTTCGCCACAGGGCCCAGAGGGTCAGGACAAACAGCCAGCGTCGCCATTGCCAGACGGCGGTGGCACCACCGACCGCCATGGAGCCGAAAGTCCATGCCAGAAACGCGGCGGGAAGGGTCAGCACTCCGCCCCAAACGGGACCGAGGTGATTCACGAGTCCCTCACCAATGGCGACGAGAATGACCAGCGGCACGGCAGCGGAGAGGAAGATCCATTCGGCGTGGTGCAGCGCTCTCGCCTCGGCCCGTCGGCTTGCCTCGCCAGCCTGACGTGTCCCTGCGCCGCCGAACACGCGGAACAGGGCGGAGACCGCTCGGTTGTCAGCAAAACTCTGCATCAGGGGGTGCACCTTATCCCCGCCAGCGGCCTCCGTGCCTAGTATTTTCCGGTGAACGGACTGGATTCGATCTGTTCCGCCTTGAGTCTTGGGGCATTCCGTCTTGAGTCTCTCCAGACGCCATGCCCGAGACACCCTTCACGTATCAGGAGCCGTTTCCACTCGGACCCGACACCACTGAGTATGAAAAGATCAGCTCGGAGCACGTCCGGGTCGGCGAGCATGAGGGGAAGGTCATTCTCCATATCGGGATGGAAGGCCTGAGCTTGCTGGCTGCTGAGGCGATGAAGGCGATCAATTTCACCCTCCGCCCGTCCCACCTCGCACAAGTCGCCGCGATCCTCGACGACCCGGAGGCTTCCGACAACGACCGCATGGTCGCGCTGATGCTGTTGAAAAACGCGGAGATCGCCGCCCGTGGGATTCTGCCGGGCTGTCAGGACACCGGCACTGCCATCGTCATTGGGAAAAAGGGCCAGCGGGTGTGGACCGATGGCAATGATGCCGAAGCCCTCTCGAAAGGCGTTCACAAGACCTACACCGAGGAAAACCTGCGCTACTCGCAGACCGCGCCGCTGACGCTTTACGATGAGGTCAACACCAAGACCAATCTGCCCGCGCAGATTGATCTCTATGCCACCGAGGGCGACGCCTACAAATTCTTGTTCATCAGCAAGGGCGGCGGCTCGGCCAACAAGACCTTTCTCTATCAGGAAACCAAGGCGCTGTTGAACCCGAAGCGGCTCAAGGAATTCTGCATTGAAAAGATGCGCTCGCTCGGCACCGCCGCGTGTCCGCCCTATCACCTGGCGTTCGTCTTTGGCGGAACTTCGGCGGAGGATTGCCTGAAAACCGTCAAGCTCGCCTCGACCCGCTATCTTGATTCCCTGCCGACCCACGGCAACGAATTCGGCCAGGCCTTCCGCGATTTGGAATTTGAAAAGGAACTCCTACAGGCAGCCCGCGAGATCGGGATCGGTGCGCAGTTCGGTGGCAAGTACTTCGCCCTCGATGTCCGCGTCATCCGCCTGCCGCGTCACGGCGCGTCCTGCCCGGTCGGGATCGGCGTCTCCTGCTCGGCGGACCGCCAGGCGAAGGCCAAGATCACCCACGAGGGGATCTTCCTGGAAAAGCTTGAAAAGAACCCCGGTCGCTTCATTCCGGAAAAGTATCGCGACTGGAAATTCAAGGGAGTCGCGATCGACCTCGACCTCGGCATGGAACAGACGCTGGCCACCCTTCACAAGTATCCGGTCACCACCGCGCTCTCTCTAACAGGCACGATCATCGTCGCGCGCGACATTGCCCATGCGAAGTTGAAGGACTACCTCGAGAAGCACGGCGAACTGCCCGAGTATTTCAAGAAGTATCCCGTTTACTACGCCGGTCCCGCCAAGACTCCAGCGGGTCTGCCGTCCGGTTCCTTCGGCCCCACCACGGCCGGGCGGATGGATGGCTACGTTGATTTGTTCCAGTCCCACGGCGGCTCGATGGTGATGCTGGCGAAGGGCAACCGCTCGCAACAAGTCACCGATGCCTGCAAGAAGCACGGCGGCTTCTACCTCGGTTCCGCAGGTGGCCCGGCGGCCTTGCTGGCCCAGGAAAACATCCGGTCACAGGAAGTCGTCGATTACCCCGAGCTCGGCATGGAAGCGGTGTGGAAGATCACCGTGGAGAATTTTCCGGCCTTCATCCTCGTCGACGACAAGGGCCACGACTTCTTCACTGAGATCAACCAGTGCCCGGTGCACTGAATCGATAGAGGTGCTAAATGACCTAGCGCGCCTCCATCGTCATTTGACTCATCGTTGGATCAGGAAGATCCGCTTTTCACGGTAGGTGATGACGGCGTCGAGCTCGCGCATGAAATCGGCTCCGAAGAGGCCGACGTAACCGAGATCCTTATCCGGACTGAGACGGTTAAGATCGGTGGCAAGGACCTTGCGGTTGGTGAGCACCACGTCGCCCATGGTCAGCTTTCTGATTGAAGTGACGCCGGCGGGCGCCTTGCCGCCGATTCCCTGAACGAACTGGTCCATGGGGCCGACCTCGCAGCCGTTGTCGGTGGCGGCCTTCAGGTGGAGCAGGCTGTTGTCGGCACCGGTGTCGATGAGGTAGGTGACATCGTTTTCATTGAGCGTGCCGGCGACGAAGATGTGGTTGCCTCGGCGCTCGTATTCGAAGGACTGGTATTTCCGCATGACGAGGAGTTCCTGGATCGTCAGGCTCTGGCAATGCTGGAGGAAGAAGGCTGAGGCCTCGCTCCAATCGGTGGCGTACTTGGCGTCTTCAACACCCAGTCTGGAGATCGGGACTTGCAGCTGTTTTCCGCCGACGAGTTCAAGGGTGATGACGGTCGGGGTCTTCGAAACGATCTTGCCGCGATAGGTCTGGTTCTAGGTGGTTTTGAAAATCCGAAAGGCCAGGGCCTCCTCGCCGCCTTCCTTGACTTCAGCACCGTCGGACTTGTCCGGACGCAGGAAGATCCGGCGCTCGGGATAGGAGATGACGGCGTCGAGCTGGCTCATGATGTCGGCCCCGAGGATCGCCTGCTCGCGGAGCTTCTGGCCGGGCTGGAGACCGTTGGTGAGATCGGTCGCGAGGATTTTGGCACCCTTGAAGACGGACTCCCCGAAGGAAATGTTAGGGACCTCGGTCCAGCCGGCGGGGGCTTCTCCGGAGACGCCGTAGATTTTTTCGGTGAGTTCACCGACCACGCAGCCCGAGTCTTTCGCGAAGGGAATGTGAAGGAGGCTGGTGCCTGCGCCGGTGTCGATGAGGAAGGTGCCGGGCTTGCCGTTCAGCTTGCCGTCGACGAAGATTGAGTTGCCTTCGAGGCGGAAGGGAAAGGATTCATAGCCGCGGAGCTCGAGGAGCTGGCGGGTGGTGAGCGAGCGGCACTTCTGGAGGAAGACCGCCTTGTCCTTCGACCAGGCGGTGATGTAGGTCTGGTCTTCCGGGCTGAGCTTGTCGAAGGCCACGGTGGCTCGTTGGCCGTTGCGCAGCAGGAGCGTGGCACTGTCGGCCGTCTTGTCGATGACGACCGCCTGAATGATCTTGCCAGTGGAGCCCTTGAAATCGCGATACTCGGCGTCGATTGTCTGCTGGGCAGTGGCGAGGGCGGTGAGCCCGAGCAGGGCGGCAGTGATTGGGGCGAAAAGTGGTTTCATGGGTGAGTTACTTGAATTTTCCATCCTTGATGAAGAGTTCCCAGTCGGCATTGAAGGCCTGGACCGAGTCGAAGCCGAAGATTTTCGCGATCTCGACGGCGGGAGGGATTTGGTTGGACGACTCGATGCGGCGGACCATCGTGGCGAAGGCGCAGAGGCGCTGCGGAGTGCTCTGCATGTAGTAGCTGAAGGAGTAGATCAGTACGAGTTGCTCGGGCTTCAGTCCGTCGATCGTCCACCGGAGCATCGGCTCGAGCTCGACTTTCACGGTGCCCTTGCGGACGGCGGTCTTCAGCCCGCGGACCCAGGAGGTTCCGTCCTCGAAGCCTTTCTTGGAGATGATTTCCTCATTGCTGGTGCCTTGGACATTGAGGATCTGGGTTTCACTTTTTCCGCCGAGGGAGATTTCCTTGAAGTAAGAGTGTCCGGTGGTAACGGCGAAGTAACCCTCGCTGCCGAACGAGCTCACACCGCCGAGTTGCTTGGTGAGCAGGGCACCCGCGATGGTGTGGATCTGGAAGGGCCCCATCTCCTTTTTGAATTTGCTGGCGTCGAGGATATTGAAAAGGATCGCTTGGGAATGAAGGTTGTGGGCCTTCGTCATTTCCTCCGGCAGGGAGATCGAGGTGGATCCAAGTTTGTCCCATGTGGCTCGCACTTTCTGAGCCCCATCCTGCTGGCCCGCTGCGCTGAGGGCATCGGTGTACCACTTGCCGAGAGCGGCATAAGCGGGGCGATCCTCGGCGAGGAAGATGAGCATGCGCTTGTCGGCCCAGTCGCGTCGGAAATTCATGTGCTGGAAGGCCATGCCGTGCCAGAGGCGCTCGGCGGTCTCCGCGATCGCTTCGGCACGGACCTTGCCGGCGCTGGCGACGAGGAAGTGTTCGCTCTCGGTCAACTCGAACAGCGAGACGCTTTCGTCGCCGAGTTTGAGTTTGCCGTCCTTGAGCTTCTTGATCGTGGAGGAGTCGATTCTTACCTGCTTTTCAGGTTCACCAAGCTCACCCTCCACCAGGATTTTCGGGTCGGCGTTGCCATATTCTACGAGGAACTGGCGATCACCAAGACTGAGGTCCTCGATCTTGAGGTTGATTTGCTTAGCCTCCCTGGTGACCAGAGTGGCGCTGGTGGCGTCGGCTTTCAGCAGCTCGGCCTCGAGGGTGCTTCCCTTTCGCGAGGTCCAGATTCGGGACTCACCGGCAACGGCAATAGACTGAAAGCAGAATCCAAGTCCCAACAACAACATCCATTTCAACGGGCGCATGATGTCGGATTAACCGTTTCGGGAGTCCGGACCAATCTAAAATTCTGATCAAAATCCTTCGAGATTCCTAATCAACATTCGCGACTGACAAAACACCTGCAGGAAGTCTACAGGTTCCCCCGGATGAGAGCGCAGGAAACAATCAGGCTGGCGCTCCGACCACGGTTCCGGGAATCGGGCCGTCGTCGTCGGTGCTTCCTTCCTCACGGGCCTTCGGGACTTCCTTCTTGCGATACTCGTCGGGGATCGACGGGGGCTTCGGAGTGGTGGGAGGATTCTGCATCTCACCGTGATCAATGATGTCCTTCAAATGCGAGGCATCAAGGGTCTCGTATTCGAGCAGGGCCTTGGCGATGAGCTCGACGGTGTGGCGGTTCTTGGTGAGGATGTCGTTGGCCTGCTGGTAAGCCTCGTCGATGAAGCGCTTGATTTCTTCGTCGATGACCTGAGCAGTGTGGCCGCTGTAGTTAACGCGGCGACCACCCATGTCGCCACGACCGATGAAGACCGGGCTGTCGCCATCGCCATACTCGACCATGCCGAGCTTGTCGCTCATTCCCCATTCGCAAACCATCGCGCGGGCCAGCGAGGTGGCCTGGCGGATGTCGCCGGATGCGCCGTTGGAGACATCATCGCTGTGGAAGGCTTCGGCGATGCGCCCGCCCATCGTGACGATGAGATTGGCGAGGGCTTCCTTGCGCTGCGTGGAATACTTATCACCGTCGGGAAGATACATTGTCGCACCAAGATACGGGCCACGCGGAATGATGGTCACCTTGTGCAGCGGATGGGTGTGTGGCAGCAGCATGTTGAGCAAGGCGTGGCCGGCCTCGTGCCAAGCGGTGCCGATGCGTTCCTTGTCTGACATCGCGAGGCTGCGGCGTTCACGGCCCCAGCGGACCTTGTCGCGGGCCTCTTCGAGCTCGGCGATGGTGACGGCACTCATGCCTTTACGCGCTGCGAGGAGCGCGGCTTCGTTGATGAGGTTTGCCAGTTCGGCTCCCGAGAACCCCGGGGTGCCACGGGCGATGGTCGCGAGGTCAGTATTGGCGGCCAGCTTGATTTTCTTCACATGGACGCGGAGGATTTCCTCGCGGCCGTTCACATCGGGAAGGGAAACGGTGACCTGGCGGTCGAAACGGCCGGGACGCAGCAGCGCCGGGTCGAGCACGTCGGGGCGGTTGGTGGCGGCGATGATGATGACGCCCTCCTGGGTGTCGAAGCCGTCCATTTCAACGAGCAGCTGGTTGAGCGTTTGTTCACGTTCATCGTGTCCGCCGCCCATGCCGTGTCCACGGTGGCGACCAACGGCATCGATCTCGTCGATGAAAATGAGGCAGGGTGCGTGCTTCTTGCCCTGTTCGAACATGTCACGGACGCGGGAAGCGCCGACGCCGACGAACATTTCGACAAAGTCCGAACCGGAGATCGAGAAGAATGGGACATCCGCCTCACCGGCGATGGCGCGGGCGAGCAAGGTCTTGCCTGTTCCGGGTGCTCCGACCATCAGCACGCCTTTCGGAATTGAGCCGCCGAGTTTCTGGAACTTCCTTGGGTCGCGAAGGAAATCGACGATTTCAAAAAGCTCCTCCTTGGCTTCCTGGATGCCTGCGACGTCCTTGAAGGTGACCTTGCCGCGATCCATGGTGAGGAGGCGGGCCTTGCTCTTGCCGAAGGACATGGCCCCGCGACCGGCGGCCTTCATCTGCTGGCGGAAAAGGAAGACCAGCAGCATCACCACCAGCAGGACTGGAAGGAAGGTGAAGATCGCGCTTTTCAGGTAGTCGCTTTCGAAGACCGAATCGGCACCGCCCTTGTTGATCAGGCTGCGCAGATCCTCGCCGAGCAGGGGCACATTGGCCTCGACGGCAAAGGCGCGTGGCGGAATGGGCTTGCCTTCCGCGGAGGTCGCATCGACCCGCTTGGTGACTTCCTTGCGCAGACCGGTGATGAAGGTGCCGCCGCCTTGAACGGTCACGAGGGTGAGGGGGGCGGCCTTGTCGGCACGATTGATTTCGTCGTAGGCCAGGGCTCGGCGGAGGTCGGAAAGACTGATTTCCCTCATGTTGGCCGTGTCAGGGAGTTGTGTCACATTGCTGACGGAATAGTTCTCCGAGAGAATGGCGTTCAGGTCTTCCTTCTGGGCCTCGATGTTGACCGGGATCTTGAAGACGTAGGTGTCCTCGGTCGATTCCGGACCCTTTACCTGATCCGGGCGGAAGTATCCGGTGACAATGGAAACGTAGGGACTGTCCTTGGTGACGATCTTGAACGGATGCTTGGAGTCATTCTTGATCACCAGTCCCTGGTCCCAAGCCTTCATGAACTCGGGGTAGCTGGTGGGGCGTGCCTGACCGCTCAGGCCATTGCTGAAGAAGGCGAGGCCGAGGATCAGCAACGCCACGCTCATAAGCGCGAAAAGCTTCCAATTGAAGCCGGTCGGTTCGCCTGGACGGTTGGAGCCCTGAGGCGGTTTGGAATTCGTAGGGTCGGACATGATAAACGGGGAGCGCACCTTTTGTGGCGGGCACGTCACAATCGTAGCACGTACTTCGGCGGGTGCAAAAGGCGATGGAGGATAAATCGCTGGGGGGAAAAGGGAAACCCTATTTTCCGGGTGGAAATCGGCTGGAAACGCTGACTGGAGCCGTCCGGGGCTTGCCCTTGACGGCGCAAGCGCCAACGATTCGGCCGTGGAGCCGAATCAACCGCCCGGAAGGGATCCCCGCAGCGACGCGTCCGGCTGGATGAGGTGGAAGCGCTGGCTGCGGCTGATTCCGGGGATCGGGCGGCTGCGGCGGCTGAGGCCGGGTACGGTGGCCCACGTCGGGGTGCTGGTGGATGCGTTCGCGGCGTTCGCGACTCTCGATGACGACTTGAGCACGCTGGAGGCCGATCTGGTCCTCGATCTTTTAAGAAGCGCCTTTCCCGACGTCGATCATAGCTGGCTGGCGAAGCGCCTCGGGCGCGCGGTCAAGAATCCGACGCCGCTGCACACGATCGCGGGCGAGCTGAAGGACAGCCTTGACGACAACGGCAAGCTGGCGATCGGTCTGCAGTTGTTCACCTTGGTGGATGCGGCCGGTCGCTCCGAGCGCAGCCGTGCGAGCTTCGAGCGCTTCATGCGCCGCTTGGGTCGACCGGACTATGGAACAGCCATCGTGAGGGAAATGCGTGGGACCGCCACTGAGGAACCACCACCATTTGACCGCTTGATTTTCGGAGGTGAAGATCCTGACGTCACGTTGCCGCCTGCGGCGAAGGATCACATGTTCCGGGTTTACCGGGCGGGAGACTTGATCCTGGTGCGGAACATGGGACCCGCGCCGCTATGGATCCGCGGACGATCCCTGGAGCCCGGCGCCTTCCTGCGGATGCGGGAGCGACAACCGCTGGTGATTCCCGGCTGGAGTCTGACGCATGAAGACCTGATATCGTTTCTGGCGGTCCGGCGCACAGCGAACCTCCCTTCGATCTTCATCGAGGCGAGCGGTGAAGGCTTTACGGCCGAGCGCACCCGCAGCCGTCAAAGCCTGATTCGCGTCCGCTTCGGTCTCGACGCAGAGGTCGAGGCCTTGCGGAATACGACCTTGCACGCTGGTGACTCAAAGCGGCTTGCGAAAGGGGACATTGTCCACTGCCATTGCCACGAGCGACTGGGCGACGGGGAAGGTTTCAGCGTCTCGATCGATGAGTTGCGCCGCCGCGCGAATCAGGCAGGTCGGCGGTTCCGACTCGCCAGTGACCGACAGGAATATCTTGTTTCGAATGACCCGGAGGCGCTTTCACGTGGTGATCTTCTGTTGGGACCGCGGCTTGCGCCCAGGGTGGTGCTTTTTATCCGCTTCGATGAGGAGCGCGCGGAAGGCATGCTCGAACTGCGCGAGGCGGAAGGTCCGGTCACGGTCGATGGCCTGCCAGTCCGGGGAAACGCGCCGCTCAATGATGGTTCGCTGATCCGGCTCTCAGGCAGCCAGGCGGTGAGATGCCGCTTCAGCGAGGGGTTTCTCGATGAGGAAAGGACGCAAATCGAGTCGCTGGTGGCCGAAGATGTGATCCACGATTTCGGACCGGAATCGCGAGCGTTGGACAACATTTCTTTCGAGGTCCGTCGCGGTGAAATGCTCTGCATCATCGGCCCCAGCGGAAGCGGAAAAAGCACGCTGCTCTCGGTGCTTTCCGGACAACTCCTTCCAAGCCGGGGCAGGCTTAGGATGAACGGGATCGATCTCTACGAGCATCGTGAGCGGCTTGTGCCGTTCATCGCGCACATGCCGCAGGAGGAGGCGCTCAATCCGCAGCTTACCGTGCGCGAGCATCTTCGCCACGCGACCACCGTCCGACGTCCCGCGCTGTCGCTGGCCGAGCATGAGCGCCGTGTGGACAGCGTGCTGGCGGAACTTGGTCTCCAACCGATCGCCCGCCGTAGGGTTGGATCGCCCGGGGAGAAAACGCTCTCTGGAGGCGAGCGCAGCCGACTGAATCTCGGGCTCGATCTGGGCAGTCGCGCCGAGGTCTTCCTGTTCGACGAGCCGATTTCCGGTCTTTCATCGAAGGATTCCGAACACGTTGCTGAGACCCTGCGTTCGCTGGCCCGCGAGAAGATCGTCATTGCCTCCCTGCATCGACCCGGTGCTCCGGTGCTGCGTCTGTTCGACAAGGTGCTGTTGTTGGATAATGGCGGGCGGATCGCGTTCTTCGGCACTCCGATGGCGATGGTGGCGTACTTCCGTGAGGCCTGCGACGAGCTCGCGATTTCCCATCCATCGGTCGCCGCAAAGACTCCTCTCGGAGCGGACTTTGTCTTCGATGTGTTGGAAACCCCGCTCAGTGCGATTGGTGGTGGACTGAACCCGGCGGCGTTCCGGCGTTTTCCGCCCTCGTTCTGGCAGGAGCGTTTCGAGAGTGTGGCGCTGGTCCGCTCGCTGGAGCCGGGCGCTGTTCCTCCCGTGAGGATCGGGGAAGCCGTGTCCGGTGATCAACTGCCGGTGCCGCCGAAACCGACACGGCGCTTTCACGCCCTGCTCGTGCTCTTCACGACCCATTTCCAACGCTCCCTGCTCTCCAAGATCCGCAATCGGGGCACTCTTTACAGCACCTGTCTCGAAGCGCCGCTGCTCGCGGCGCTGATCGGCATCACGCTCCGCTCGTCGCCGAAGGGAGCCTACGATTTCTCCACTGCGCTGCACATCCCGGCATACTTGTTCCTGAGCGCAACGGTGGCCATGTTCCTGGGCCTCACCAATTCCGCCACCGAGATTCTTCGGGACCGACCGCTGTTGCGGCGCGAGCGGAACTGCCAGCCCGGTGCCGGGCTCTACATCACGGCGAAACTCTGTGCACTGGGGATCGTCGCCGCAGCGCAGTGCCTCGCCTACCTCATCATTGGAAACTGGATCCTGGAAATCCGCGGCATGCTGCTCGACCACTGGTTCTGGATGACGCTCACCGCTTGGACCGGCACCGGGCTGGCGCTTGTCGTTTCCTCTCTGGTGAAAACCGAGCGCGCCGCCCTGACATCCGTGCCGCTGCTGCTCGTTCCTCAAATGCTCCTCGCCGGTGCCTTGGTGCCCTATCGGGAGATGAATCGAGGCCTGTTCAAGCACGACGGCTTCAACCGCGAGCGCGGAGGCACCCCGGTTCCGGCCGAATTCATGCCGCTGCGCCACTCCTACGAAGCGATGGTCGTCGCACAGGCGACCCGCAATCCGTTCGAGGATGAACGTTATCGTCTGCAGCGGCGCATCGAGAAAATGAAGGATTTCGAAAAGACGCTGCCGGGTGACGTGGCGGATCGTTTCGACCTGATGAAGGAAGGCTTGCGCCGCCTGCTTGCGGCCGGAGCTTCGTCCCCGGGTGAGGCGACCACTTTGCTCGAACGCATCACCCGTCTCGCACGCAGCGGTACCCGGATGGAGGTCGAAACGGTCAAGGTCTGGCCAGACGATGAGCCGGATGTCCGTCCGGCCTCAGAATTTTTCGTCAATGAACGGATCGACCTCCTCGTCCGCGAGGCCGAGACTTTCCGCAACGACTACCGCAATGAAAAGCCGCGCAATGTCTTTCTCGGCTTGAAAAAAACCTTCGTCCTCATCGAACCTAGGCTGAACGCGGACGGATCGAAAACCCCCTCGTCCGACGGCGTCAAGGTGGAGTTCGAGACCCTCGACACTGCCATCGTCAGCCAGCTTCTCATTGTCCTCGGTTGTGGGGTTGCGTCCGCCTTGATCCTCGCTGCCCAGAACCGTCGCACCCGCTGAGGACTTACTTCAGCCGTGCCGGCCCTGAGAAGGAACCGTGATCTTCTTCATTTGATCGAAGTCGCCTTCTTCGCAGCAGCGAACGAAGCTTTCGGTATAACTCTTCAGTTTGTCCCACACCTCGCGGATCTCCTTCGCTTCCTTCGGGCTGATCGAATGGTCCGCCGCCGCATCTGAGATCCGGCTCAGGAGATCGGAGAACTGACTGATGATCTCATGGGTCGCCGGGAGAATGCCTTTGTTCGAAAGCCGTCCGCCGGGGTTCGGAACGAAGTAGCCGCCATTCTGCTGACACAGCCATTCGATGATGCCCTCGTCACCACTGAGCTCGATGACCTTCATCAAACGGTCCAGCGGATTGCGGCTGCCGGAGCCGTCATCGGATTGCTTCTCGGCCCACTTGTAAACAAGCGAGAGCGAGATCCCCAGTTCGGAGGCAACGGCCTTCGGACTGGTCTTCTGAAACGCATTTCGCAGCACCTCATGACTTTCCATGGCACGGATGCTAACAGATACTTGGCGGATGAAAAGCGGGAGATTGCATCGTCAGATCATTCCTCTACTCCAGCGTGTGCCCTGGAAATGGAAAACTCCGCCAACTCCTCAACCTGCGAGACGCTCGTCACCTGACACAGTCGCTGGCGCAATTCTTTTGCACCGGGAAAGCCCTTGCAATACGCCATCAGTCGCGAGCGCATGCCGATCAGTGTTTGCCTCTCGTCACCGTTTTTTCCACCTTCGACTACCAGCTTGCAGTGCCGCAGCACCAGCTCCCAGCGCTCCTCCACCGGCACTGGCGGCAGGGTTTCTCCAGTCTCGATGAAGTGCTTGGCCTCGCGAAAGACCCAGGGATTCTGCATCGCGGCCCGACCAATCATCACGCCCGATACCGCCGTTTCACGCTTTCGCTTCTGGAGATCCGCGCCATTGGAAATGTCACCGTTGCCAATGACCGGCACGCTCACCGCGCGGGCGACAGCGTCGATGACGTCCCAGTTTGCCTCGCCGGTGTAGCCCTGCGAGCGGGTGCGACCGTGCACCGCGATCGCCTGCATGCCGCAGTCGACGAGGATCTTCGCGACTTCGACGGCATTGACCGTTTTGTCATCCCAACCGATCCGAATCTTCGCCGTCACCGGCACCTGTTCGCCCACGGCTTTCGCGACTCCCGAAGCGACGGCGGCAAGCAGCGGGCAGTCCTTCAGCAGCGACGAACCGCCGTTGTTCGCCACCACCTTGTTCACCGGGCAGCCGAAATTGATGTCGATGAAATCGGGACGTTTCCAGTCGATGATCTTCTTCGCCGCCTCGCCCATGCGTTCGCCATCGGATCCGAACAGCTGAACGCCCACCGGCCGCTGGCTGTCGTTGAACTCGGTGTATTTCCGCGTCCGGTCATCGCGCTGGAGGATACCCTCGGCCGAGACGAACTCCGTGACCATCACATCCGCCCCCAGTTCCTTGCAGATCTGACGGAACACGACATCCGTCACTCCCGCCATCGGCGCGAGGTAGAGCGGAAACTTGTCGTCAGAGAACCAAGGGAGCACGGAAGGGAGGTAATGGAAAAATCCGAAATTCTAAATCCTAAATTCGAAAGAAAGAAATTCTCTCCGAGCCTCCGCGTGGGCCTATCTTGAAAAAACTGTCCGACAGCTTCCACGTTTTCACTTGGCCGGTGGGGCCGGACGTTCTTTGATTTTCCCACCATGCGCGTCCTTCTTTCCACCTGCAGTTTCCAGGATACACCCGGGCCCCATCATGCTCTTCTCGGAGCTCAGGGCTGGGACGTTGTCTGCGAACGCGGCCCTCTTTCCGAAGCCCGCATGCTGGAGATCGCCGGGGAGTTCGACGCCTTCCTCTGCGGCGACGACGGGATTACGCGCGCGGTGCTCGAGAAATCGCTGCCGCGCCTGAAGATCATTTCCAAGTATGGCATCGGGCTCGACAAGATCGACATCCCCGCCACCAAGGAGCTCGGGATACCCGTCCTTTTCACTCCCGGCGTGAACCACGACACCGTGGCCGAGCACACCTTCGCGCTGCTGCTCGCCATTACGAAAAACCTGATATTCGCCATCGATTCCACCCGCGCCGGTCGTTGGGATCGGAAGACGGGCAACGAGCTGTTTGAGAAGCGTATCGGGCTGATCGGTTTCGGCCGCATCGGCCAGGAAGTCGCCAAGCGTGCCGCCGCCTTTGGGATGAAGGTTCACGGCTTCGGCAACTATTGGCCGGATGAACTCGCGGCGCAGCTCGGCATCGTTCGCCATGACTCGCTCGACTCGCTCTTCGCCAGCGTCGACATCATCAGCCCGCACACCAAGCTCACCGCCGATACCCATCACTGCGTCAACGCCGCACGTCTCGCGCTCATGCCGAAGGGCGGTTGGGTCATCAACACCGGTCGCGGTGAGCTTGTCGACAACGCCGCGATCATTGACGCACTCGATGCCGGGCATCTCGCCGGTTACGCCACGGATGTGCTCGATCAGGAACCACCTCCGGCTGACCACCCTCTGCTGCATCACCCGCAGGTCATCGTCACGCCACACGTTGGTTCACGGACTTTTGAAAGTGTTCCTCGTCAGGCCCAGAAGTCGCTGGTGAACCTCATCAACGCCCTTGCGGGTCATGGCGAGATCCATTGCGCGAACGGAGTGATCTGACCGTGGCGGCGCTTTCCAAGCGCCAAGCCAACCGAAAGGGAATGAGGCCTGGAGCTTGGAAAGCGCCGCCACGATCATGATTTCGATGGCCTCCACTGCATCAGCACATTCGCCGCGACAATCAGCAGGCCGCCGACGATCAGTGTCATCGTGACTTTTTCATTTGGATAAGCCTGTCCCGCGAGCCCGCCTAACAGCACCGGCAGGAACAAGCAATAGCCTGCAGTGAAGACCGGCTCGGTGGTGTAGATCAGTCCGGCATCGATGGCGCTGACTTTCGGCTGGAAATGATTCATCAGCAGGTAGGCTCCGACCGAGCAGCAGAGAGCCAGCACGAGAACGAAAAGCGCCGCCGGCCAGGAGGCGCCCGCGGTGAGGAGTGCCGCGGGATTCGGGGCCAGCAGCGCGCTGATCGGCAGGAACAAGATCGCGATTCCAGCACACATGATGAAGGTCACGGGCAGCGTTCGGTTGCCCTCATACTTCGGGTTTTCCAGCGTGAGGATCTGAATGGCGAAAAGAACGGAGGCGAGCAGGGTTTCGATTTCTCCCCGACCAAGCCGCAGGTCATCGGGCTTGATGCCGGAAAGCACCGCGCCGCCAATCATCACGAGCAGGGTGGCGATCACCAATTTTCTCGCTGGCAAGGAACGCGAGCGGAGGCAGGCCCAAAGCGGCAGGATCACGCAGTAGGCTTGGGTCAGAAACGCGGAGGTCGAGGCCGGGGTGTAGGCGAGCCCGTCTGCTTGCATTCCCATCGCGAGTCCGCCCCAGAGCGCGATCACCAGTCCTTGCCGGACCTCGTTCCGGGAAAACTTCTGACGGACCACAAACGGCAGCAGCATCAGTGCTCCGAGTGAGAATCTCGCCAACTGCATCCAAGCCGCGAGGAACTCGCTGGAAGTGCCAGGCACGCGTGCCGTTTGATCGAGGTGCAGGGCCTTCACCAGCGGAAAGCTCAATCCCCAAAGTGCGCAGGTGAGGATCAGGAAGAGGACGGGCAACGACACGTCCTTGCAATAGGATGGGCGAAGATTCCTGTCCATCCCGGGCTGATGGAGACGAATTGTGAATTCACCACTTCTTCATCAATTCCGCATCGTTGCGACGCTTCGACTCGGCCAGGGTATCTTCGATGAATGACAACTACCCGATGTTTCTCGATGCAGAGCTGGTGCGGCGCACGAAGGTATTCCACATCATCCTGTTCGTGCTCGGTACTTTGCTGATGCTGCCGGGCGCGGTTGTCGCCTATTTTGCGGCGATGCTGATGGATATGGGTGGATTTCCAGGATTCGGGGAAAAGGCTATTGCCAATCCGATCTATTGCGCGATCGCGGGCACTGGTACGGGGGTGCTTGCCTGGGTGATGCTGGGCCTGCTGTTCTTCAAGCGGGCTGATCCGCGCTGGCATGTGGTTGTGTGGCCGTCGTTGATCTTGTTTTCGGTGGTTGCCGGGTTCGGCTGCTTTGTCTGGCTGACAATGCATGAGGTGGCAGATGCGACCTTGATCGTTGCAGTGCTGTGGACGGTTGTGATCGCCTCGCTGCTGTGCCTGGTCATCGGCTGCCGGAATTTCAGTTTCGCGTTCAAGTCACGGCGGAAGATGAAGGCGGAGCTGGAGGCGTTCCTGATCCGGTACGAACCAGCAGCTCCGATCAATCCTCCCAACTGAGCGAGGCTTCCGTCTTGGCTTCGGTGAGGAGTTCGAGGGTTCCATGCTCAGCGCACCATTTTTCGACGTACGGCCAGTCGAGGGTGTTTCCCTGGACGGCCATCACGGAGATGGCATCTGCGAAATCCTTGGCCCGCTTGGCCCCCTTGCTCCAGCGAAGTTTCTGGATGACGACATCTTCCGCAGAAGGAAGCCACACGCTCGAAGCGGGAAACACCTCGACGTAACGACGTCTTGAAAAGCGTGATCGGTCGTGGGCGTCCTCGCTGAGATGAAATAGTTCGATTTGAAAAAGGCTGTCCTTGACGTGAAGAAGTTCCTTTCGGGTGGAGGTGACCATCTCAAACCCCATCTGATCTTCCATGGTGATGTTTTCTGGAAGAATGGCTGGCAGTTTTGCCCAGCCGGAGGAGGGAAGGTGAAGGACGAGATCGGCATCCTTGGTTGATCTTGGAACGCCGTAAAAATTCGAGGAATACGAGCCCACCACCATGTAGGGCGCCTCGACTTCATCCAAGACACGAGTGAGTGCCAGCAAGGCGTCCGTGCCGTTCATGATGAAAGTTGGGCGATGGCCAGGCGGCGACGGAGCTCCTTCATTTTCCCGGCCTCATCCAAATGGGGAAGTTGATCCGAGATCCCCGCGAGGCTCCAGCGGCAGGCTTCTTCGAACAGCTCGCTGCCTGCGCGAAACTTCATTTCAGGAGACATTCTCCGAGCCTGCCTGACCTTGGCCAGATCGGCAGCGAGGGCATCGGAGATGATGGATTTTTCCATTTGCTGAGACTACCCGAATGATTTCCTGGAGGCAAGAGCTTCAATCCCGCCAGCGCTTTGCCAGATCACCATAGGCATCGATCCGCCGGTCGCGGAAGAACGGCCAGATGCGGCGGAAGTCTTCGACGAGTTGGAGATCGAGATCGTGGTAAAGGATCTCCTCGTCGCCGGTGGAGGCCTTGGCGACGATTTCGCCGTAGGGATTGGCGACGAACGAGCGGCCCCAGAACTCGGTCTGGTCCTGGGTGCCGGTGCGGTTGACGGCGGCAAGGTAGCAGCCATTGGCGACCGCGTGGCCGCGCTGCACGGTTTCCCAGGCGCAGTGCTGGGCATCACCGAGGGTCGGTTTCTCATCTGGCAGCCAGCCGATGGCGGTTGGGTAGAGGAGGATTTGTGCGCCGCCGAGGGCCATGAGTCGTGCGGCTTCAGGATACCACTGGTCCCAGCAGATCAGCACGCCGAGCTTGCCGAACGCGGTGTCCCAGACCGGCCAATCGCTGTCGCCTGGAGTGAAGTAGAATTTTTCCTCGAAGGCGGGGTCCTGCGGGATGTGGGACTTCCGATAGAGCCCGAGCAGCGAGCCGTCGGCGTCATGGATCGCGGCGGTGTTGTGGTAGAGGCCGGGACCGCGTTTTTCGAAGAGCGAGGCAATGAGCACGATGCCGAGTTCCGCCGCCAACGCGCCGAGCTGGTCGGTCAGCGGGCCGGGCAGTGGATCGGCAAGATTGAAAAGCTCCGGGTCCTCGATCGTGCAGAAGTAAGGAGTCAGGAAAAGCTCCTGCGTCACCACGATGTTCGCACCGCCCGCGGCGGCCTGACGGATCAGGCGTTCATGGTGGTTGAAGGCGGCGTCCTTGGTCGGAAAGGTGCCGGACTGGAGCAGGGCGAGGCGTGGCATGACGCGCAGGCTAAAGGCTCGAAGGTCGGGAGGCAAGAGGCGTAGCCGTTCGGAGAGGGCACAAAAAAGCCCCGCCTCCGGAATTCGGAGACGGGGCTTGGAGATGGATGGATGATCATGCCCGGGCAGGGACCTTTCTCCGAAAGGTCCGGTGGGGGGCGGCTTGTCGGGAACATTCGGCAGTCGGAAGGCTCAGTCGGCTCACCCCAACCGGACCGCCCGGAGGTCGAGTCCCTGCCCGGGCAGGGACCTTTCTCCGAAAGGTCCGGTGGGGGGCGGCTTGTCGGGAACATTCGGCAGTCGGAAGGCTCAGTCGGCCCATCTCCACCGGACCGCCCGGAGGTCGAGTCCCTGCCTGGGCAGGGACCTTTCTCCGAAAGGTCCGGCGGGGGGCGGCTTGTTGGGATCATTCGGCAGTTGGAAGGTTCAGTCGGCTCACCTCCACCGGACCGCCCGGAGGTCGAGTCCCTGCCTGGGCAGGGACCTTTCTCCGAAAGGTTCGGCGGGGGGCGGCTTGTTGGGAACATTCGGCAGTCGAAAGGTTCAGTCGGCTCACCCCAACCGGACCGCCCGGAATGCAGCAAGCCGTGGTCACGGCCATCCAGAATGCCGCAGGCCAGATTGGCATGGCGTGAGCGCAAGTCGCGTCCCTGCCTTGCGCTCGTTCGAGCGCCGCTGCTAGCCTCTCCACATGCCAATCAACGAATTCCCAAACGACTTCATCTGGGGCGCGGCCACCGCTGCGGCGCAGATCGAAGGCGCGGCGGCGGTGGATGGAAAAGGGGAGTCGGTGTGGGATGTGTTCGCGCGGGAGCCGGGGAAGATCTTCGGCGGGCACACGCCGGAGACGGCTTGCGATTTCTACCACCGCTGGCGCGAGGACGTGGCACTGATGAAGGCGGCGGGGCTACCGGCGTTCCGGCTTTCGATTTCCTGGCCGCGCGTGATGCCGGAGGGCGCGGTCCACGTGAATGCGAGGGGCCTGGCATTCTATGACGAGCTGATCGACGGCCTGCTGGAGGCGGGCATCCGGCCCTTTGTCACGTTGTTCCACTGGGACCTGCCTCAAGCGATCCAGGAGCGCGGCGGGTGGATGAATCGTGAGATCGCCGATTGGTTCGCCGACTACACGCGAGTGGTGACGACGAAACTCGGCGACCGCGTGAAGGACTGGATCACCTTCAATGAACCAGCGATTTTTCTCGGTCACGGGCATCGCGCCGGAGTGCATGCGCCGGGGCTGACTCTAACGGAAGCGGAGGTGCTGCGCTGCGTGCATCACGTGAATCTTGCCCACGGTCGCGCCACCTCGGCGATCCGTGAAACGGTTCCGGACTCACAAGTCGGCATGGCGCACGTGGCCTACATCGCGATCCCGGCGAACCCGGAAAATGAGGCCAGCGTGGAAGCCGCGCGGAAGGCGACGATGGAGCCGGAGTGGACCGGCGATAGCCGCCTGTTTCTCAGTCACACCTGGTGGATGGACCCGGTCTTCAAGGGCCGTTATCCGGAGTCACTGGCACAGCGGCATCCGGAGGTGATCGACGAGGTGATTCGCGATAGCGACATGCAGGAAATTTCCCAACCGGTGGACTTCAACGGCTTCAACTACTACTTCGGCCGTGAGATCGCGGCGGATGGAAACGTGGTCGCCGGAGCGCCCGGCGAACCGCGCACGGCCTTCGGCTGGCCGGTGCATCCGGAGGGGCTTTACTGGGCTGCGAGGTTCTTCCATGAGGCTTATGGGTTGCCGCAGTATGTTTTTGAAAACGGGTTGTCCTCGATGGACTGGGTGGCGGTCGATGGAAAGGTGCACGACACCATGCGGATCGATTTCCTGACGCGTTACCTGAGGGAGCTGCATCGAGCGATTGAAGAAGGCATCCCGATGAAGGGATGGTTCCACTGGTCCTGGATGGACAACTTCGAATGGGCGGACGGGTATAAGGAACGCTTTGGGTTGGTGCACGTGGATTACAAGACGCAGGTCCGGACGATTAAGGAGTCGTTGGGGTGGATGAAGGAGAGGTGGAACATTGAACATTGAACGTCCAACATTGAACATCGAAGGTAAAAGCGCGACGGGATAAATATTCATTTAAATATCCACTTTATAAATTTTACAATGTCTGATCTAGTTTCTTTTTGGAAACAAAGTTTCTCCAACCAAGGGGTGATTGTCTTCTTTTGATATGCCGGTATATATATCATAAATGCCGCTAGTGGAATCACCAGTAAATTGCTCCTGATGCAGCCGAAATCGAACAATGCCAAGGATTGAAAAATACCGAAAAACCCTGATATCCATAATAGAAATCGGTGAGAATTTCGCAAAAATGAGAGGACCAACATAATCAAACCCAATGCACCCAGAACCCAACCATGATAAGACACCACGCCCTTCCCTTGGATCGCAACCGAACAACCAACTGAAAGCATGATTAATGAGGAGAAAATCCTAAATATTATCGCTGGATACATATTAATTTGAGTGTGCTGCGTTTCCCGCCGCACTCCAAGGTCAGGACTGCGGGAGGGTGATTTCCAGGATGTTGGGGCCGTTCACGAGGAGATGGTTGAACGCGGAAACGTCGAGCGAGCGGCCTGTCGTGCGGTAGGGGTTTTCGGTGCAGGGAGTGCTTTCGAGAGTCGTGCCGTTCAGGATGATGGTGGTTTCCGAGGTGGGGGCGTCGTGGCGGAAGATGACTTTGAGGTCGTGGCCTTCCCACAGCATCGTGGCCGTCATTTCCGGCAGGCTGGAGGGCAGGATGGGATCGAGGGTGAGGCGATCATAGTGCCTGCGAATTCCAAGGATGCGGCTTCTGACCAGATGGCAGAAGATGCCGGGGCCGCTGGAGTAGAGACGCCAGCCACCGGCGACGGGGACCTTGCCCTCGACGATTTCCGGGTAGCGTTCGGCGGCTTCGTAGCGGTCGTGGACCTGGGCATCCGAGCTGCTGAAATACAGGTTCGCCTGACGCGGCAATGCATGGGGCACGGCTTCGGTGACGCCGACGGGATTGATCTGCTGGAGTCCGTGCCAGAGGGCGTCCGCCTCGCCGAGGATGGAGAGCATTTCCAGGTAGCGGAGGTGGGCGTGGGTGTAGAAGACGCCGATTTCGCGGGAGAAGGCGGCGGAGCTTTCGGCGCGCTCGAAGATGTTGCGCGGTCCGCCGCGATACTGCGTGGGCCGATCCATAAGACGGGCTCCATCGGCGGCGAGCAGGTGCTGGCGGATGATGGCGAGATGCTTCACGGCTTCTTCCTTCGTGAAGAGGCCTGAAATGATGGCGCGCTTCATCGGAAGGAGGCGATGGTGGATGCCGGTCTCGGTGTCGGCCGGATGCAGGAGGGGTCGGCCGGATTTGCCATCATCATCGAAGACAAAAAAGCCGCAGGCGATGCCGTCGGGTAGGAGCCAGCGGTGGAAGTCCTCCTTCACGGCGTCCGCGAATCCTGCGACGCCGGGGATGGTTTTTCCGGACTGCTTTTCCAAGGTCTCCAGACGGCGCAGGACCTGGTAGGAAAGCGCGACGGTCCAGGCGCTGACCATGTGCTCGCGAAGCTCGGGCCGGGCGGGTTGGAGGGAGTCGTCCCAATCGCCTTCGCCGTAGCGGAGCAGGGCGGTGCCGGGGAAACATTGCTGGCGCATCCACGCGACGGCGGCGGCGGCGTGATCGAGGATGGACGAGGGCTTTCCGATTGGACGGGCGGTGTTGGCATCCGTCCAGTCGACGGCCTCGTCGAGAAAGGCGAAATCCGAGGTGGCTTCGAGGTATTCGCAGAGCGCCTTGAGCGGCCACAGCGGGATATCGCCATGGCTGTGTCGCTGCTGGATCCAGCCGAAGGGCGCGAGCATGTACCACTGCGGCCAATCGCCGCTGCCGTCGTATTGATGAAGGAAGACATCGGCAATGGTCGCGCGGGCGATGTCTGAGCGATCGATGGTTAGAAGCAACTCCACCGAGCCCTGGGTGACATCGCGCACGCCCCAGGCTCCGCCATTCCATTGTTCGAGTCCGTGGGGGACACTGTAGTGGATGATGCCGTTGTGGATGAACCAGGGCAGGATCGAGTCGAGGTGATCGACGGTCGTTTCGCCTGCGGCGGAAACGCGCAGTGCGGAAGTGGCGGCGGACCAGACCGGTTTTCCGACTGCGGCGGGCAGCGGACGCGTGGAGCCTGAAAGCTTCAGCACGAGCCCGAGGGCGGGCTTGGTTTCAAATACGAGGTGCGTAGTAGCAGCGTGATCGAACCCGAGCAGCTCAGATCCGCCGACGCGGGCGATGAGCGATGGGTCGATGGCTTCGACAGCGAAGCGGGCATTCGGGAAATACTTTTTCGCGAGCGAGTCGGGACCTGCTTCGATCGTGGCGAGAGTGCCGTCGATCGTGAGCGTGGCGTCTTCCTCGCCTTCGCGTTCGCCGCCGACGAGGCCGTGGCTGATGACGAACTCCAGCGACTCGCCTTCGATCAGGCGGATGGTGGTGGTGGCTTCCGGCGACTCGGTGGAGACGCGGGTGATGACTTTGATGATGTGGTTCTCCAAGCGATAGATCCAGCGGCAGGCTGTTAGAGACATCGCGAAGGTCGAGGGGATGCCGAGCCAGGTGATGCCGTCCGGCGTGCGGAAGCCGATGCGTTGGCCGGATGCGCCGAGCAGGCCGAGCCTTTCCCGCACCGGGCTGAGCAGGCGATGGAAGCTGGGATGGCCGACCGACATCAGGCTTTGGAACACGCCGTTCATGTGGCAGGTGGTGTCGAGCACGTCGTTCGCGCCATCGACCTCCGAGCCGCTGCGCAGGATAAGCGCGTGGGGTCGGGCGAGGTGGGCTTCCTTCGCTTTCGAAACCACGTGCTCGCGATCCGGTCCGTGGAAGAACGAGGCGATGGTGCCGCCGCGGTGCTCGACAGCGGTCCAGTCGCTCTGGAACCAGGCGCGGAGCTCGGGCTCGGTCGGGGTCTTGCCGTGGACGGTGGTGGTGGCGGCCGGGCTGCGACGGGCGTCGGCTTCTGGCGCGATGGAGGGAGTGAGCGACTTGATCGCGGCGTGGAGGACTTCCACATCCCCGGCATGGCTGGCCTCCGGATGGTGATCGCGGAAAACGGCGATGAAGGTGCGGCCGCCGGTGGCTCCCGGCGGGAGTTCAAGCGGCGTGGAAAAGAGCGCAACGTAGGCGGACTCGTCTTGCAATACGCGGCCGGGGTACGGCGGATCTAGTAGCGCGATCGGACCATTTTCGCGTTCGAGCGGTCGGCCGAAGAATTCGCTTCCGTCGGTGGTAAAGCCGTCGGTACCCTCGACCCACGACTGGATCAACCACGGGTATTTCCCATCGACCGGGAGGTTCTGTCGTGAGGCGACGGCTCGCAGCAGCGTTTCATCCGGCAGGTCGCGATGATCGATATACTGGCTGGCGTAGGATTCGTTCAGCCGGGCGGCGAACTGGGTGGTTAGGCTGAGATCGAGCCCGTGAACGGCTTCGATGCTGAGTGGTTTGAAGCCGGAGTTGGTGAGGGAAATCTCGACTGACCAGCCGCCCTCGAAGGGCTGGAGGGTGGCGCGGGCTTTGAGCGAGGCGGAGTCGAGATCCCAGCACGCGGAGGTGGCATCGGCGGAGAATTTTGCCTCGCTGCCGGGGCCGGCGAGAAGGATCGGGCGGTGCGTGGTGCCATCGAACACCGAGAGTGCGATCCGGTGCAGCGATCCGCCGACCGGGCAGCCGAGGATGAGATTGAGAAGAATGTTGTTCGCGCGGACGGCGTGGAGCGTGCCATTGGGCAGGAACTCAAACACGGGCGCGGTGCCGGTGCGGATCAGCGGCAGTTGCGAATGGCGGAGAAGCGGTCGCGGGGGGGACATCGCCGATATTCGAGCATCGCGGGCGGCGCACGTCACGCTTTGCCGTCAGGGCTTGGGTGCTTTCTTTCCAGCGGGCCAGACGGGCGGGCCGTAGCCGATGAGACGCTTCGGGGAGTCGGACTTGGGAATGGTGAAATCGACGAGGCCGAAGCCGTTCTTTTTCACGCCGCGGTACGAGCGGCC
>Ga0209829_10000957_pt1 | contig 24444 bp, 12 predicted proteins | sample C_140205_EF_Meta_FD_187311 | JGI IMG/M metagenome (GOLD analysis project Ga0209829, IMG submission 187311) | Freshwater microbial communities from Lake Croche, Canada to study carbon cycling - C_140205_EF_MetaG (SPAdes) (version 2) | ecosystem: Environmental > Aquatic > Freshwater > Lake... | reverse complement strand
CCAACAGAATCTATGACTTTGATACCATAGAAATATTTAGTATTGGCAGTAGCAGATTTATCTATATAATAAGTAGTATCCACAGCTGAGGCAATTTTGTCCAAATTACCTGCATCTGTGCCTCTATAAACATTGTATTTTCTTCTAACAGTTGATGTATCAGCCCATACTAATGCAACACTTCTTGGTCCTGCAAAAGCCAATACAGTATCCACATTAGAAGGAGGTGTATTAGGCTTGGCTGATAACTCGTTTGAGAAAGCACTGTAAGATTTTGGAGAAGTACCACTATAGGCTCTCACTCTAAAATAGTATTTTGTAAGATTAACTAAACTTGTATCAGTTAAAATTAAACTATCTGCTTTTGCCACAGTAAACGTTGGAACTGAAGCGGTAGAAGGAATGGTAGAAGTAGATCTAAAAACTTCATACCCAGTGATGGTTCCGTTGGTAGGCTTTTTCCATTTAACAACCATTGACTTACTAGCACCATCTAAAGAAGATAAAATGGGAGCTGCAAAACCAAATGGAGATTCTACGGCACCAATATCGGAATTGCTTGAAGCAGGCCCAGGTCTTGCATTACCGTACAAATCTAATGAAGGAACAGTTTTTGTTCCTTTGGTGCCAAATGTATTGGTTCCACTATTAATTAAATTTGAAGAAGCATCCAATGTATATAAAGTAGAGTCATCAAATATATTTTTTGAAATAACCTGATTGTTGGAGAAAACTACGCTTCCCAAATTAGCCAATCTTGAAGTTTCAACACTAGAAGTAGCAGCATTGTTTTTTACATAAAAATCAGACGTTACATTGTTTGGATAAAAATCCATTAAGTTATTATAGAAAATATTATTCGTAATATGAGTAACCGGTGTTGGGTTGTTAAAAGTAAATAAAGCAGACTTATTGTTAACAAAAGTATTGTTGGTTATAAATGCAGAATCGTTTGAGTTACCACCGAAGTTTACGATAAAGTACTGCCAGTTGTCGTTGTTTAAAGTGATTCCATTATTTGCAAATATATTACCCGACAAAGTAAAGCCAGCCAACCAACCTTCAATGATACCAACTCCAGCCCAAACATTATTTGCGTGAGATATATTAGTATTGTTGTTTCTAAAAATATTATTGGTCACCTGCATCCCTACTCCATCCATTCTGATTTTTCCAGAATTGTATTCAAAAACAGAGTTTTGAATTTTCGTACTGTCCTGGAATTGAATGAAAATAAAATCTTGATTCGCATCTCTTCCATCAACAAATGTTATATTAGAATACCCATTGTTGGTAAATAAACAATGGTCAAAAGCAACATATTTTTGCCATTGTTGCTGCGTATTCATTAACATTTTACCCTTGGAAGCTGCATTGGTCAATGTCAACCCAATAAATTGGGTCCATATTGGATTACCATTGGTTTCATAAGGAGCATAAATAATCATTGTACTGCTTAGACCAGTCGCATCTAAAATGGTATTTCTTATAAATGAAGTATCTCCAGTAATTAAAAATTTAGATCCAAAAGTAACCCCAGGATTAATTTTTATTTTTTCATTGTAAGTTCCAGGCAAGGCAATTAAGGTATCCCCTTTTAATGCCTGTGTCAATGCAAAAGTTATGGTTTTAAAAGGACTTGCTAAAGTTCCACCATTGGCATCGTTACCATTTGTATTGTCCACATGCCATCTCACTGCTGAGATGGTCAAACTAGTAGTTTGAGATTTATTAGCACTAGAGTCAGATACAACCCCATTGGCATCTCTATTTACTAAATAATAGTAATAAGTGGTAGCCAAAGAAGTTGTTTTATCCGTATAAGCACTTGTTGTATCCTTTATACTTGTTAATAAACTTGCATTGGTAGAAGTCGTACCTCTATAAATATCTATATAATAATTAGCTCTGGTTGAAGAGTAAGTACCTGTATATACATTGGCAGAGGTCCAAGTAATTGCCAAACTAGATCTACCAGATTTAGTTACCGTTACACTTGCAGGAACACTTACTGCGCTTGCAACTGAATTGGTAGTAATACTATCCACTTTGCTTGCCTCAGATTTTAGAACGCCAGCATGAACAAAAGCCTTAATGGTGTAATAATATTTCGTTGCACCAACAATTTTTGAAGTATCAGCAAATACAGTTGTTTTATTAGCAAGCGTATCTTTTCTGTTGGTGGCAGAATAAGTACCAGCAGCTGACAAAATAATTGCGGTGTCATTTGAAACGGTACTTCTGTATATAATTACAGAATCCACTGCAGGATTGCTATATATATTGAAATTTATTTTAATTGCAGATTTACCACCTATTACTGCTTTTTGCAAAGAAGTAATGGTAGGTGTTGGCATAGACAATGGAGACTCAACAGCTCCCAAATCAATTTTTGAATTTGTTGGACTAGGTCTTGCATTGCCTTTATTGTCAGTAGTGAGCGTGAAAACAGAATTACCTGCACCAATTCCAGGACTTGTTGGCATTAAACTAAAATCTAAATTAGCGGTGTCTTTAATTATTGCACTGCCTATAATTTGGCTTGCAGTATCGTAATTAAAGGAAAGACTTGAGGTAAAATTACTGGATTGATTTTTAGTCGTGATAATTTCGGTTGCCAATAAATTATTTTTTAAATAATAATCACCTGGAGGTGCATTGCTTGATCCATTTCCCCATGCAAATTCACCATTGGTATTGTTGGTTGCAAGTGTATAATTATTGTCAATGATATTGTTATACCAACGGGTTGTAAAGTTCATTTGCCCATTAGAACCCCAATAATTCATAAAGAACACGGTTTTGGTATTGTTTTTATAGAAAGTGTTGTTGTACACATCAATACTATCTTTTGTCCTTGATCCTCCAAGTACGATGATTTGATCACCCCCATTTTTGTAGAATATATTATTGTATATTTTACCTTTTGAATTTTCTGAACTTCCAACAATTCCACCTAAGTTTTGACTCCAAGGACCACCACGATCATCTCTTTCCGTATTAGAACCCAAGGCTTTATTGTTGTAAAAAGTAGAAGCACTTAAACTAAATTTTGCAGTATTGTCATCCGAGCCAACTGGTTGAAAATAAACAACTGCTACCCCAATATTATTATACACTGTCAAATTGCGAACCTGTGTTCCTCTAAAAAAGAAAGGAATGGTTCCAGTTGAACCAGAATTTTTAAAGATACAATTTGCCACCACACCCCCATCGATATCTAACGCATATTTACTTGCACTATCTACAGTAAACCCTGTAAACTTGATCCATGTACTATCTCGATTGTCCCCATAAGCACCAAATAGAATATCGTTTACACTGCTTTGAGTAATTCCACCACCACTGATAATGGTATTTGCAATATGATTGACATTGCCATCCAATAAGAATTGAGATGCCAATACCAACTTCCTATTATAAGGAGGTAAATTTTTATTAAACGTTACTTTTTCTTTGTAGGTTCCTTCATACACTATTACAGTATCTGCTACTCCACTTACTGTTCCTGCTGCAGCAACTGCCAACTTTATAGTTGGAAAAGTATCTGATGCTGACCCAGTATAATTGGGCTTTACAATCAGTCTTTTTTGAGCAGACAAATTTACACTAGTGGACAACATTAATACACTTACTACTAAAGTGAAAAACAAATGAACTCTTTTCATAAAAAAGATTTGATTAAAAAAAAATAATTCTAAGCTTATATTAAGTTGTCGTGGGGGCTGACAACGTTATATTCATTAAAAAAGTATACGTCAAAATTGACGATGTGTTAAAATTAGTATAAAAGACCATAATATGCTTAAAATCATAGTGAAAATTCTACAAATGTTAATATATACCTATGTGTAAATAGTTATGATTATGATAAGTATATGATTTACAATTAGTTAACTTGTATACGGGAAACCTACTTATTCACTTTTATTTCAAAATAATCGACCTTCTTAATGTGCTGATTTTAATCCCTAATTTTTGACTCCATTTTCATAGCTTTATTGCACCAATATTTGCCAACAAAAACACAAAAATGACCCTACTTGTAATTGACCTCTCCTTTATTCACAACCCTTTTATCGAAATCATTCTAAGAACCCTTGCGGTCTATACTTTCATGATTGTAGCCATCAGAATTTTTGGGAAAAAAGAATTGGCACAGTTGTCTGTTATTGACTTGGTTTTCATCCTTTTAATAAGCAACTCGGTACAAAATGCCATGGTAGGTCCCGATACTTCTTTAAATGGCGGCCTAGTTGCTGCTGGGGCATTATTTTTAGCCAATTTTACGCTAAAACAGGTATTGTACCGAAGCAAAAAAATGAGCCAATGGGTTCAAGGAGAAGCTATTTTACTCATTTACGACGGCGAAGCAAATATGGAGAATTGCAGAAAAGCAGAAATTACCATTGAGGAATTAGAAGCAGCCGTGAGGGAACATGGCGCTAGAGACATTCAAAAAGTGGATTTGGCTATTTTAGAAGTAGATGGCAACATTAGCGTTATTAGTAGCGACTATCAAACCAAGTCTAAAGTATCTCATCCACGCAAACATAAATTTAAAGGCCGATTGAATAAAAATTAGAAGTCTTTTACGTTGCCGGTTCTTTTTAGAACACCCCAAACTTGCAACTCCCCTTTGATGGCTCGCTTGATGGCTTTAAAAAATACATACATCATCAACCACCTATAAATCAATCTTTGAGGAACCAACCAAATAAGTTTTGCTGGGTGCTCTTTTTCAAATGCAAATGCAATGGCTGCAATAAGTGAATCAACAATCACATAGATCAAGAAGTAGAAGCCTATCTTTCCTGCATTGCCCGTTAATAAAGCAATCACCATTAAAAAATCAGCCATGGGGGAAAAGAAAGGAATGATGTACTTGAACAACAACATATCTGGTAATACTACCCAACCCAAGGCTTTATTTTTATTGCTAAACAATAGCTCCTTGTGTTTCCAAAAAGTTTGCATCACACCAAAACTCCATCTTACCCTTTGTTTCAAAAATTGTTTTAAATGCTCGGGCACTTCGGTATAGGCGTATGCTTTGGATTCATTTACAACAAGGTATCCAGCTTTTAAAATACGAAGCGTGATGTCGCAATCCTCGGCTAAAGTATCGTCTGTAAAACCTCCTGCATGTAAAATGGCTTCCTTTTTAAACGCTCCAATGGCCCCGGGAATCACTGTGATGGCATTTAAATAAGCAAAGCCTTTGCGATCAAAATTTTGACTGGTAATATATTCAATACTTTGCCACTTGGTCAATAAATTTACTTCATTGCCAACAATCACAGAACCTGCAACTGCGCCCACTTCTTTCCCTTCTTTGTTAAATGGATTCACAAAATTGCGCATTAATTTGGCTACTGCATCGGTGGCTAATTTTGTATCAGCATCAATACAAACCACATAATCTGCTTTAGATTGATTGATGCCATAAGTTAAGGCAGTTGCTTTCCCTCCATTTTGTTTGGTGAATACTTTCACCAAAGGATTATTTGAAAAAGCATTTTTTACTTTTTCATATGTATTGTCTGTACTTCCATCATCCACGAAAATAATTTCAAAATGAGGGTAATCACATTTTAATAAATTATGCAATGAACTTACCGCATTTACTTCTTCATTGTATGCAGGTATAATAATAGAAACAAATGGATGTGGTAAAGAATTTTCTAATTCAGCGAGTGTTGAAGTTCTTTTCTTTTCTAATGCAGCCATGATGCCAATAATCACAATTCTTACCATGCTCAATGTCAAGAAAATGACAAACAAAGCAAAAAAGAATTCCCCTCCCAAATAAGCTCCTTCGGCCAATAAGTAATTTATTTGCAACCAATAGTAGTCTTTCCCCTTGGGAGTTGGCGGCATCAGTTCATCTGGTTTTTTTCCTAACAAATCTGCTACCGATGTAAACGTATATCCTTGTTGCCTAAAATACCTGATAATTTTTCCTGTCGCACTTACTGTATTTTCTCGATTGCCTCCTGCATCATGCAATAAAATAATACTTCCAGCAATAGACGTGTCTTCTGGATTGTTAGTATGGATTTTTCTCTGGTAATCATTCACCACCCGATCAAATATGCTGTCATTTCGGTAATCATTAATTGGAATTTGCCAATCTTCTGGATCAATGCTCTCTCCTACTGTAATGTAATTTTTCTTTCTGCTTAATGCAATGGGCGCCAATTCCTCGTATTTCCCTGGCTCACTGTCTGCATTAAAGGGAGCTCTAAATAAAATCGTACTGTGACCTGTAATACATTCGATCAATAACTGTGTTGCATCCATTTCTAAAGAAGCTCTTTGATTGCTTACCAAACTCATATCAGGATGCGTAAAAGTATGGTTGCCTATTTCATGTCCCTCTTTATATATTCTTTTGATTAATGGAATATTGTTCTCCGCTTGATAGCCCACTACAAAAAAAGCTGCAGGCACATGATAATAAGCCAAAGTATCTAGTATTTGACGCGTGTATTTGGGATCGGGCCCGTCATCAAATGTGAGTACTAATTTTTTCTTAGTGGTTGCTCCAAATCTGCGAATAACATAAGTAGAAGGAAGTTTATCATAATACTCTTCGCTAATCAACATAGACACAGCATCAATTTCACTTCTTATCTTCCCATCTTTTGGCGAAGCGATAATATCCAATACCTCTCCCTCACCAACAAAATCAGGCGCGCTTCCTGCTTTAATATTATTAAACCCTATAAAATCAAAATTCTTCAAAGCAGTTTTGGTCATGGGTTTATTGTAAAATGACCACAACCTCACATCCTCTCCACCCAATCGCCATAAAGCAGTTCCTGCTAAATTGTATTCGGTTGCAAAACGTATAGAATTAAAATTGGTAGCAGCGTCTACAAAATAAACCTGATGTAAAAAGTTCTCACTATCATAATATTCATAATCTAAATTGTAAGTATCATTGTCATAATCTATGCTGGCTTCGCTGCTTTTTGCATTGGCTATGGCTTGCTGATAGGTAACATCTTCTACACTAATGATTTTCTTATTTTTTGTTTTCCAATCATGCCCAAAAGCAGGCAAGGCTAGAATGACTTTATTAACAGGTACTTTTTTTGCCACATCTACTACAGCAGCTTCTATCCATTTTTGTGAGCTATTCGGGCCTGGCTTGGTTTCTGAATGATGTTGATCATACGCCATCAAAATAAGATAATCGTTGTATTTGCCTAAAGCATTGTAATTGTAATCATCATTGAATGGAATTACATCCTGAGAGACCAATAAATCTTTAGCATGCAATTGCTGGTAAAGCGATTTTTGAAATTCAATCAATGGCTTGTCCGACTCCAAAGCCAATTCTTCAAAATCTATATTGACTCCAATAAAATGGTATTGCTCTAAAACTGCAATAATATCATTGATGAGTTTTTGTTTTTTTACTGGATTGGTAATAATTCTTTTAACTGCCTCCCCTCTAAATAAAGTTTTATAATTATTGGTAAGCAATGGCATCACTTTAACACCTGCCGATTGCATAATTTTTAAAGCCTTAGGATCGATGGTATTGTAAAGTTGATCTGTATTCGGATCTATAAATAACCACTCTGGTATAATTAGATTCACATTGCCAATATTCCTTTGTAAGGAACTAAATGATTGTGCTGCATCCCAGTTTACATAAAATGCGGCTCTAATGCCTAAACTATCACTAAAATATTTAGAAGTAGATAAATCCAATGGCTTGTCTAAAACCTGTCCGCAACCCAAACCTTTAGACCATTTGTTTCCGATGGCTTTTTTAAACCCTTTGTAATCTTTTTCTAATTGACTTTCTCTATAAGAAGGGATGGAATCGGTTAATACCTTTTTGATGGCTGCCCCTTCCAAGGGAATGTCTGGCTTGTTTTTATTGGTAAAATAAATACCCATAAAAACAATTGCCACAATAATCGGCAATACAAATAACAAGGCCCTTAGCACCCACTTGGTGGTTTGCCATCTTGTTTTATTGGTCGAATGAAAAATTTGTGAATTTGGGCTCATTGGTAAATACAAAATTAACCCTATTTTGGACTACATCGAAAGATAAATCCATCTTTAAATTGCTTAACTAATGTTAAGTTTTTGTACTGTTTTATTTCTTCCAAGCTGGGAAGGGTTTCATTGTCCTCATTGTTTAACCAAATAAGTGTTAATAATGGCGATTGATTAAACTTTTCCATTTCATTTAGATGCGCTTTTTCGGGTAAAATATTCAAATGTTCTCCCGTAAAAAAATACACGGCATGGCTTGCATTGGAATACACCGGCAGCCCTTGGTTAAAGATACTTCGATCCTTTTTTAGAAAAGTAAGGGCGTCGCTAAATACCCAGTCATCGTCCGAATAGCCTCCTATCCCTCCTTGCTTATTTTCTAGGTACATGCCTTGATCTAATTTTAAATAAGCAATCATAATAGCGCCCCAAAAAATCGTTGTTAAAAGAAGGAAACTCAATTTAAATATTTGCGTTTTCATCCCTTTGTACCAAGCGGTCAAATAAAAACTTAGCGTAAACAAACAGGGAATAAAAAAGGGTGCCAGCAATCGATTGTTAATGGTCTCATATTTTGTAAAAGTAGCAGACAACAACATGAATACAGAATACACCAAAGTGAAGGTATTGGCGATTCTTTCTAAAGTACTGTGTTGAATGTTTTTAGTATATCTGTATATAAATATAACCCCCACAGCTACTAAAAAAAACAGCCCTACCCAAAAAGAATAAGCATTAGTAGCAGTAGCAAATGGAAACCAATCCAATAATACTGTTCCATAGTATTTTAGGATTTCTGCAAATGGCGTTGCTCCTCTTTGTCGAGTACCCGTTAAGCTAGAGGCATGCAGATAGTTCCTGATTAAATTCAACGTTATTAAAGAACAAGAAACCATTCCAAATAAGATAAAATGTTTAATTTTTTTCTGAAAATGGAGTTCATTTGATAGCAATATCAACAAGCCCCCCGTCATGACTAGGGTGACCCCCACGAATCTTGTTTCAAATGCGATTGCAGCTATCATGGCAGCATAAAGCAAATTCCGAATGGTTGGTGTTTTAAAATAAAAAAAACAAACCAAAATGAATCCTAAAATTTCAATAATAAACAAACTTTCCGACCACAACATGGTATAAATTTCTAACAACCCAGGACTTGCCAAAATAGTGAATAATAAAATCCATTTTAACCATTTGACATGATTTATTTTAGCTAAAATAATTCCACTAATAAAAATAACAACCCCAAAAAGCAGTCCATTTAAATAAGGCGCTACAAGTAAAAGGTCTTGTCTAAAAATAAATTGAACAAGGGCTAAAAAGCTGGGATAAAAAAGGGGAAATAAGATCAAAGGACTATTATCAAATTGATAAAATCCCTTGCCTTGTAAGAAACTATCTGCGGCACTTTTATAGTAGATAGAATCTGGCGAAATACCTACTCCTCCATGCTTGGTTAAAGCAATAATGAGTAAGCTCCCCAATAGGGCTGCTGCCAGAGAATCCATATTGTTTTTTAGCTTACGCACCAGGCTCGTTTTGACAAAAATACACACTTTCTATCAAGGTTGGAATGCCTATCCAATTGACAATACAGAAGTTAATACCATTAAGCCATCTTTATTTTGTAAAAAGCAAAAAAAGTAGGAAATTAACTGCCTAAACCAATTTCTTCATAACGATTATCAGCTCATGAAAAAAACAATCCAAATTAGCTTTCAAACCTTAAGTATTATTTGTTTATTAAGCTTAACCATTGCTTCTTGTAGCAACAAAAGGAGTAGCAAACCCACTGTGTTAGTCTTTTCAAAAACAGGGGGCTTTCACCATGAATCAATTCCAGTTGGCATTAAAGCCATTCAAGCACTTGGCCTCACCAATGGTTTTTCTGTGGATACGACTACAGATGCTGCTAAATTTGTTGAAGACAGTTTGAAAAAATATGCAGCTTTGGTGTTTTTAAATAGCACGGGTGAATTGTTAACCGGCAACCAAGAAATTGCTTTAGAAAGATACATGCAAGCCGGTGGCGGATTTGTTGGAATTCATGCAGCCACCGATGCCGAATACGATTGGAGCTGGTATGTAAGTATGATTGGCGCTTCTTTCAAGGGGCACCCTGCTCAACAAGAAGCTACTTTAGTAATCAATGATAAAACGCATCCTTCCACCAATACTTTACCAGCAACTTGGTCAAGAAAAGACGAATGGTATAATTTTAAAAACATAAGTAAGGACATTAAAGTACTTATGAGTATTGATGAAAAATCTTATCAAGGTGGAGAGCATGGAGCTAACCATCCAATGGCCTGGTACCATAGCTTTGATGGCGGTCGTGTTTTTTATACCGAATTGGGTCATACCAATGAATCTTATACGGAACCATTGTTTTTACAACATATTTTAGGTGGAATTAAATACGCCATGGGCGATAATACCGCTGATTATAAAAAAGTGCATAGCGAATTTGCACCAGATGAAAGTCACTTTAAAAAGACCGACTTAGTGACGGGTAACTTTTTTGAACCTACAGAAATTTCAGTACTTCCTAATTTAGATGTATTGGTAGTACAACGTCGTGGTGAAATTTATTTGTATAAAAATGATGCTAAAAAACTCAAACAAGCTGGATTTTTAAATGTGTATTGGAAAACCGATGCACCACATGTTAATTCAGAAGAAGGATTGTTGGGCGTAAAAGCAGATCCAGATTTTGCAAAAAACCATTTTGTATATGTATTTTATAGTGCACCAGACACGGCGTTAAATAGATTGTCTCGTTTTACTTTGGAAAATGATACGATAGTAAATAGTTCAGAAAAAATAATTTTACAATTTTATGAGCAACGTGATATTTGTTGCCATACAGGTGGCTCTATCGCTTTTGGTCCTGATAAATCATTGTTTGTATCCACAGGAGACAACACCACCCCATTTGATGAACCTAAACAAAAATATGTAAGCAATGGCTACGCACCTGTTGATGACCGACCAGGTCATCTTCAATATGACGAACGTCGTGGAGCAGGAAATACAAATGATTTAAGAGGTAAAATTTTACGCATCAAAGTAAAAGAAGATGGTACCTATGAAATTCCAGAAGGCAATTTATTTCCAAAAGGAACTGAAAAAACAAAACCAGAAATTTATGTCATGGGCGATCGCAACCCTTATAGAATTTCGGTAGATCCTAAAAATGGTTATTTGTATTGGGGAGAAGTTGGCCCCGATGCCAATGCAGACAGTTTGAATACACGTGGCCCTCGTGGTTACGACGAAGTAAACCAAGCCCGCAAAGCTGGTTATTTTGGATGGCCCTTCTTTATTGGAAACAACTACCCTTACCATCTTTATGATTATGCAACTGGCAAATATGGTCCAACTACCGATCCAGCTAAACCTATTAATAACTCAAGAAACAACACCGGTTTAACTGAATTGCCTCCGGCACAACCTGCGTTGATTTGGTATCCTTATGGGGTATCTCCAGACTTCCCTTCGTTAGGTGCAGGTGGACGAACTGCTATGGCGGGTCCTGTTTATTATAGCGACTTATATCCTAAAGAGACTCGCTACCCTTCTTATTACGATGGAAAATTCTTTTTTAATGAGTGGATGCGTGGCTATATTAAAGCAGTGAGTATGAAATCCAATGGCGATTATGATAGAATGGAACCCTTTATGCCTCATACCAAATTTCATTCTCCTATTGACATAGAATTGGGACCAGATGGTCGTTTCTATGTATTGGAATATGGCTCTGGCTGGTTTAGTAAAAATCCAGATGCAGGTTTATCAAGAATAGATTTTAAATAAAATGAAAAAACGCCAATTTATTAAAGATGTTTTGTTAACGACCATGGCTGCCCCATTGGGAATGGCGGGTATGGCGCAAAGTTTCAAACAAAAAGAAAATGTGCCTGCAACCGTGTTGGCAAAGGAGGAAGACTTTTGGTTAACTATTAGAAATCAATATTTATTAAAACCAGAGTACATCAACCTAGAGAATGGTTACTATAATTTTATTCCGCAACCTTTATTGGAAAAGTTAATAGAACATATCAGAGAAGTGAATTACCAAGGCTCTTGGTATATGAGAACAGTTCAATGGGACAATAAAAATAAAATTGCTGCAAGATTGGCTGGAATTGCTGGTTGTTTACCTGAAGAAATGATCATTACCAGAAATGCTACTGAGTCTTTGGATTTAGTGATAGGTGGTTTTGACTGGACGCCAGGCGATGAAGCGGTGATGGCCATTCAAGATTACGGTTCTATGTTAGACATGTTTGATCAAGTAAAAAGAAGATACGGTGTAGTGAATATTAAAGTATCTGTACCACTTCATCCAAAAAATGATGAAGAAATTGTAAACCTGTATGCCAACGCGATTACCGAAAGAACCAAATTGATGATGATAAGTCATATGGTGAATATTACTGGACAAATATTACCGGTTCGTAAAATTTGTGATATGGCCCATGCCAAAGGCGTTCAAGTGCTTGTAGATGGTGCACATGCTTTTGCGCATTCAAAATACCGTATTGATGAATTCAATTGCGATTATTATGCCACTTCTTTACACAAATGGTTAAGTGCCCCATTGGGCGCTGGATTTTTATACATCAATAAAAAGAATACAAAAAAATTATGGCCTTTACTTGCCGATGGCGAAAAAGACTTTTCTAAAATTAGCAGACTTAACCATATAGGAACGCATCCTGTCCATACCGATTTAACCATCAATGATTGTATTGATTATTATGAAATGATTGGCGCAGAGAAAAAAGAAGCAAGAATGTATTTTTTACAAAACTATTGGACAAGTAAAGTGAGAAATTTACCAAGAGTTATTATTAATACGCCTGCCGAATCTAAAAGAAGTTGTGGCATCGCAAATGTTGGTATTGAAGGCATTACACCTGGTGACTTAGCACAACGCTTAATGAAAGAACATAAAATATTTACTGTAGCCATTGATGGCGCAGAAGTGCATGGATGCAGAATTTGTCCAAATGTGTACACTACTATTGAAGAATTAGATACCTTTGTGTTAGCGATTAAAAAACTTTCCAATAATGCATAATGATTTCAAAAGAACCACAGAATCTAGTTCCTTATACCATGATATTGAATCCGCTGCCACTTCGGAGGTATTAAAAAATATAAACAAAGAAGATCAAAAAGTGGCGATTGAAGTAGAAAAAGCCATTCCTGCCATTGAATTATTAGTAGGTGCCATTGGTGAAAAAATGTTGAATGGAGGTCGCCTATTTTATATTGGTGCTGGTACCAGTGGGCGTTTGGGAATGGTAGATGCCAGCGAATGCCCCCCTACTTTTGGCGTTTCTAATGATATAGTCGTAGGCGTAATTGCCGGAGGCAAAGAAGCCATGTTTCATGCAGTAGAAAATGCCGAAGATGATACGCAACAGGCCTGGTTAGATTTACAAGCTTATAATATAAACACCTTAGATAGTGTGATAGGCATTGCTGCCAGTGGTACCACCCCTTATGTGATTGGTGGCTTACAAAAATGTAAAGAAGCTGGCATTCTAACAGGTAGTATTTCTTGTAATAAAAATAGCCCCATGAGCGCCTATGCTAACTACCCCATTGAAGTAGTGGTTGGTCCAGAATTTATTACGGGTAGTACCCGAATGAAAAGTGGCACTGCACAAAAATTAGTATTGAACATGATTTCAACTACACTGATGGTGAAACTAGGTCGCATAAAGGACAATAAAATGGTGAACATGCAATTGACCAATCAAAAGCTATTTGAAAGAGGTATAAAAATGATCATGGATGAATTAAAATTAACAGATACTGAAATAGCCGCTCAGCTTTTGAAGAAATACGGTTCTGTTAAGAAATCTATTGAGCACTTTAGTGAAGAAAATAAGTAAATTTATTGCCATTCCTTTTCGCTACTCAGGAAAGCTAATTTTACCCATGGTAGTTGCTCTTTTAGTTGCATTGCCTCCAGCCAATAAAGAAGTTCCTGCTACAGTTTCATTTGCTAACAAGGCAAATAAAATGGCTTCTTTGGCATCGGGTTGAATACCCAAATCTATGGTTGATTTGATTGCTTTGTTGGGTAAGACTGTTTTTAAATTCTCCATTAAAATTGGATTGTGGATTCCCCCACCACTGATATAAATTACACATGCTGTTTCCGCAGGCACCATTTGATTTATGGCATCTGCAATGGTCTGTGCAGTAAATCTATTTAGTGTAGCCATTAAATCATTGGGTAAAATCGTTTTACCTAAAGCAATTTGTGCTGCCACTATAAAATCAAGATTAAATAATTCAGGACCAATGGTCTTAGGAAAAGAACTATTAAAAAAAGCGTGGTTTTTTAAAACAGATAAAAGTTCCATATCGATCCTACCTGTTTTTGCAATGGCCCCATCTTGATCAAATGCTACATCGTTAAAACACTTTCTACAATAGGCATCCATTAAAGTATTGCCGGGTCCTGTATCGGTTGAAAAAATTTGATCTATCGAACCACCTGCAGGTAAATATGTGAAATTAGCAATGCCCCCAATATTTAATAAAATTCTATTTTCTGTAGCATGATGACACAATAAAAAATCACCATAGGTAGCCAAAGGAGCCCCATCACCCCCAGCTGCAATATGCTTTTGTCTAAAATCGCTTATGGTTATAATGCCTGTAGACATCGCTAGATGATCTGCTTCTCCAATTTGTAAAGTAGCCGAACTATATTCATCATTTGGATGTAAAGATTTAGGGGCATGATAAATGGTTTGTCCATGACTTGCTATTAAATCAATAGCAGATGGATCTATTTTCCATATTGCGAGTGCTGCTTTTACACTATTGGCATGTGCCAATCCAATCCATGGATGTAAAACACACAATTGCGCTAAAGAAATGGTTTCTTTAGAAAAAACGGTCATTAACTTTTCTTTAAAATCTGTCGTATAAGGAAGGGTCATGAAATGTTCTAAAACCACTTTGGTTTGGGTACCTGAACCTGTTATAGCGCACAAAGCAATGTCTAATCCATCCATTGAAGTACCGCTCATTAAGCCAAGGATGCGCCTGGTAGGTTTCTGTGCAATTTGATATAAATGTCTAATGTTGGTGTGCACGCTTGCTAAGATGGATTTTAGTTAGTGCTTAAAGTTACAAAACAGATGGCACAAATGACGCGAGGCTTAAGCCTGTCTAAAGTATTGATTTGGTGCAATTAACAGCAATCAGCCAATTTTCCACACCGCTGTAAACCCATTCTATTTCAATGGCTTATAGTGTAACTTTACCACTTATAAATGTACATATGTTAAAAGTAGGCGTGTTTGGTGTGGGGCACTTAGGTAAATACCATCTTAATAATTGGAAAGAAATTCCAGGGGTAAGTTTGGTGGGCTTTTTTGATCCCAACAACGATCATGCAAAAGAAGTAGAAAAAACCTATGGACTTAAAAGGTTTATGGATGAAGAAAAACTCATTGCAGCATGTGATATCATTGATGTGGTTACACCTACTCATTTACATTTCCCAGTATGTGAAATGGCCATTAAAATGGGTAAACACATCTTTGTTGAAAAACCGATGGCCAATACCATTGAAGAAGGACGCGCTATTGTGAATATGGTAAAAGAAGCCAATGTAAAATTACAAGTAGGACATGTAGAACGTTTTAATCCTGCTTATACCGCTTTAAAAAATGCTTCTCTAAACCCTTTGTTTATAGAAGTGCATCGCTTGGCGCAGTTTAATCCAAGAGGTACCGAAGTAAGCGTCATTTTTGATTTAATGATTCATGATATTGATATTATATTAAGCATAGTAAAAAGTGATGTAAAAAATATTTCTGCTAGTGGTGTTGCGGTGTTAACAGATACGCCTGATATAGCGAACGTGCGCATTGAATTCAACAATGGCTGTGTGGCCAATTTAACCAGCAGCAGAATCAGCATGAAAAAAATGCGTAAAATTAGATTGTTTCAAAAAGATGCTTATATCGGCATTGATTTTTTAGAAAAAAATACCGAAATTATTAAATTGAAACAACCTGATGAAACAGATGCCTTCTCCTTTGACATTGAAACCCATCAAGGTACTAAAACCATTTCTATTTCAAACCCCGTCATTGAGGAAGGGAATGCTATTAAAGCAGAACTCACCAGTTTTGTACATGCCATAGTAAATAATGAAACCCCTGTGGTAAGTGAAATGGATGGTTTTTTAGCGATGGAAGTAGCCCACCAAATTTTAGAAAAAATAAGCAAGAGCACTTCCATTGTAAGAGAAAGTTCAGAAGCCTACCCTATGGCCGAGCCTACTCCCTTAGAAGATTAAGCAAATCTTTTTGACAAAATATAATTTGCGATGGCTAAATCTAAAGGCCTGGTAATTTTTATATTTTCATATTCTCCATCCACCAAATAAACAGGTACCCCACTGGCTTCCACCACATTGGCTTCGTCGGTAAAAGAGGCTTGGTATTTTTGCTCAAAGGCTTTTAATAAAATATCGGACCTAAAGGTTTGAGGCGTTTGAATAAGCATTACATTTTCTCTATTCAATAATTGATGCTCATTGCCAGTGCTTAAACGTACTGTATCGGTGGCTGTAACAGCGGGTATGGCCGATCCTTTTTCAAACGCTTGCTGATAACATCTTTGAATTAATGCTGGAGTTAATAAACATCTTACTGCATCATGCACAAATACTATAGAAGGTTTTTGCACTTTGGCAAGGCCATTTTTTACAGATTGGAAACGCGTTTCTCCACCCGCCACATAACTAATTTTATTTTTGTATTTACTTTTACGCAACACTTCCTCCCCTTCTTTCAAATAAGCTTCTGGAAGCACCACCACCAATTCAATATCCGAAAAAGCTGCCACAAACTGATCAAGGGTATGCGTTAATATAGATTTGTTTTCAATTTCTAAAAATTGCTTAGGGACCACCGACCCCATTCTTTGCCCTGTACCACCTGCAACTATAATTGCTATTTTTTGTACGTCCATAATGTATAGAAATTTGAAATGCCTATTTGCCTATTAATTTGACCACTTCGGCATGAAGTATTTTTTTATCAATAGGAGCTGTGCCTACTAATTCGCAAACCAAACCACCTGCAATATTAGCTAGTTCCGCTGCCAATGACATATCCTTGGTAGCCGCATAGGTTAAAGAGGCTACAGCAATGACCGTATCCCCTGCGCCACTTACATCAGAGATATTTCGGATATGTGTGGGAATTAACTTTTGCGCTGATTTAGTTGCAAAATAAACCCCATGTTCCGAAAGGGTAATAAATGAAATCTCATGCGCTAAACTTTTTTGCAAAGCAGCATGCACTTTATTTAAATTGGACACATCTACAGTGTCTATCTGAAGTTTTAATCCCTCATTTACTTCTTTCAAATTGGGTTTGAAGATCGTACAACCTTTGTAGGCTAGAAAGTTTTTTTGTTTTGGATCAACAGCAGTAGGAATGTCATGCACTTTACAAAAATCTAAAATGGTATGTATCACTCTTTCTGTTAAAACACCTTTATTGTAATCTTCTAATATAATTAATGCAGGCTTTTCTGTTTGTACATATTCAATAAAACTTGCTATAAGCGCATCTTCTTCCACCGTAATAAGATCGTTTGTATGCTCATGGTCTAAACGCATCATTTGCTGATTGCGACCCATCACACGTACTTTATTGGTCGTGACCCTGGTAGCGCTTACTTGGATGTACTTTGTTTGGATACCTTCTTTATCTAATAACCCTTTTAATTCAGTTCCTTCTGCATCTTTCCCTATCATAGCAAACAAAGTGGTAGGCGCCCCTAGTGCGCTTAAGTTTAAAGCCACATTGGCTGCCCCTCCAACTCGTATTTCTTTCTTCTTCAAGGCCACTACTGGCACTGGCGCTTCTGGAGAAACTCGATCCACAGATCCCCACCAATAAGTATCTAGCATAATATCCCCCACTACTCCAATTTTGGTGTTTTCAAAAGATGCAAACAAACGATCTATGTTGGCAGTATCCATCATCCTACTCAGGTTTTTGATTGCGTAATGCGATATAATACAAAGGTATTCCCAATAAAGTAATTACCAAGCCCCATAAAGAATATTTGGGTTCGGTATACACCAATCCAATACAAAACACAGTAGCCATAATAACATACAGTGCTGGTAAAAATGGATAACCAAAGGCTTTGTAAGGTCTAGGTAAATTGGGCTCTTTTTTTCTTAGTATAAAAATTCCGATGATGGTAAGTACATAGAATATCACCACTATAAACGAAACCATGGTTAACAAATCACCATACTTTCCACTCAAACACAATAAAGAAGCCACCAATGCTTGAATCCATAATCCATAAGAGGGTACTTCATTTTTATTCAAAGTGCCTGTTTTTTTAAAGAACAAACCATCCTTGGCCATGGTGTAATACACTCTTGCCCCTGCTAATATCAATCCATTGTTGCATCCAAAAGTAGATATCATAATCATGACAGCAATAACAATGGTTCCTACATTTCCTAAAACGGCATTCGCAGCCGTAATAGCTACGCGATCATTTTCGGCAAATGCTATATCATGCAATGGAAGCACATGCAAATACATGAGGTTGGCACTGATATATATTAAAGTAACAATACTGGTTCCTAAAAATAAACTCAAGCCAATATTGCGTTGAGGATTTTTTATTTCACCTGCAATGAAAGTAACATTGTTCCAAGAATCACTGCTAAAAATAGATCCTACCATTGCTGCTGCCATAGCACCTATCAAAACAGTTCCGCCAATGGGCAACCAACTATGTGTTACTACCCCATCTGCTCCAATACTTGCAATGGCTTGCTTGGCATCAAAAGCATTCACCCAGTTTTCACTCCAAAAACTATGTTTGGTAAATAAAAAGCCAACTACAATCAATCCAAATAAAGAGATGAGCTTGGTAAAAGTAAATGTGTTTTGTATCATTTTACTTTCCTTTACTCCACGAGTATTGGTATACGTTAAAAAAATAATTAAACAAATGGCCAGCACTTGCGCTGCAGATATTTTGATAAAACCAAGGTCTGCTAAAATATGATTCTCTCCTACTGCTGGAATTAAATAGGCGGTGAACCTACTAAAAGCAACTGCTACGGCTGCTATGGTGGCTGTTTGAATTACAGAAAAAAAGCTCCAACCAAATAAAAAGCCTACCAATGGGTTATATGCTTTTCTTAAATAAACATATTGCCCTCCTGCTTTTGGATACATCGCACTTAACTCTCCATAACTTACAGCTGCTGTAATGGTCATAAAGCCTGTAATTAACCAGGCCGCTATTAACCAACCCGCACTTCCTACATACCTTGTAATGGAGGAGCTTACAATAAATATACCTGAGCCAATCATACCACCCGCTACAATCATGGTTGCATCTAAAGCAGATAGTCTTGGTTTAAATTCGCTAGTCTCGTTGGTTTCCATCATACATGCTATTTTTAGTTATAAAATAAAAATCCTTCCCAATGCATCGGAAAGGATTTTAGCCTAATTAATTTTTGGATTTATATTCCGCATTCAGCCCTTTCACAATATCAGTAGTAATATCATAAGTGGTATCCTTATAATACATCAAATCGGAATTGCTTGAAAAGATATAGGAGAATGTTTTTGCTTTGTTGTACTTCTCTAAGAATTGTTCAATTTTCTTTTTTACTTCTTGTAACTTCTTAAAACTTTCTTCTTGCAACTCCTGCGCCAACTGTTGCTCTTTACTTGTATAGTTTTTTTCTAATTGCGCCAGTTCTTGTTGACGACTCGCTACTTCGGCTTGTGCCATACCTTGACCATTTTTTTGTAAGTCCTGGTACTTAGCAGCAAAAGCATTCTTTAATGCAGTCAACTGCTTTGCATTTTCCATATCCTTTACTTGTAAAGCAGATTTAACCTCTTTAAAAAATTCATAATTATTTTGAATAGAGTCTATTTCAAAATAAGCCACTTTGGTGCCCCCTGCATTCATGGCAGACGATTTTACAGCTGTATTGCTGCTATTAAAATGCAATACAAACAGAATAATGATGGCTACAGCCATAACTCCATTAACAATCCAAGACGTTGATTTCATTTGAAATAGGTATTTAAATAATAGCAAAGTAACTACTGCCCTTGCCCTATAAAAATAGGGAAAATAATAAACTAAGCTGCCAAAATAGGCATAAAAAAAGCAGGAAAAGTGACCCTTTCCTGCTTTTTAACAATTAATAGATTTTATTATTCATCGTCGTCGAAGCTCATTGCCTCACGAGTAGTAGCCAATACTTCATATTCCTCCTTGCTACCTACGATTAGTTTTTCAAATTCTTTTTGACCCGTACCAGCAGGGATTAAATGACCTGTGATAACGTTCTCTTTCAATCCTAACATTAAGTCCACCTTGCCTTGTATAGCAGCTTGGCTTAATACTTTGGTTGTTTCTTGGAACGATGCCGCAGAAATCCAACTTTGTACCCCTAATGATGCTTTTGTAATACCTAATAATACTGGACGAGCTGTAGCAGGTTTTGCGTCACGCACTTCTACTATTTTTTTATCTGCACGTCTTAAGATAGAATTCTCTTCTCTTAATTCACGAACAGTAACAATTTGTCCAGCCTTTAATAAAGCACTTTCGCCTGCATCAGTAACCACTTTCTTGTCGTAGATACGATCGTTTTCTTGGATAAAATCAAAGCGATCTTCTAAATCCTCCTCTAAGAACTTGGTATCACCTGCATCAACGATTTCTACTTTCTTCATCATTTGACGTACAATTACTTCAATGTGCTTGTCGTTAATTTTCACCCCTTGTAAACGATATACTTCTTGAATTTCATTTACCACATATTCTTGCACTGCATAAGGACCTCTGATAGATAAAATATCTGCAGGAGCAATTTGACCATCAGACAATGGAGCACCCGCTTTCACGAAGTCGCTGTCTTGTACTAAAATTTGACGGGTCAAAGGAACCAAGTATTTCTTCACCATACCATCCTTAGATTCTACGATGATTTCTCTGTTACCACGTTTGATATTTCCAAATGCAACAATACCATCGATCTCGCAAACAATCGCAGGATTGCCTGGATTACGTGCTTCAAACAATTCAGTTACACGAGGTAAACCTCCAGTGATATCTCTTAATTTTCCTAATACTCGTGGAATTTTAACTAGTACATGACCCGCTTTCACTTCAATACCTTCTTCAATGACAATGTGAGATCCTACTGGTAAGTTATAGTTTTTGGTATCCTTACCTCCTACTAATATAATAGTAGGAATTTTTGTTTTATCCTTAGATTCAATAACCACTTTTTCACGGTGACCTGTTTGCTCATCCGCTTCGTCGCGATAGGTGAATCCTTCTAATATATTTTCAAACTTAATTTTACCATTTTGTTCTGCAACAACGACATTGTTAAATGGATCCCAAGTACAAATCACATCTCCTTTCTTCACTTGAGTGCCATCTTTGATAGCCAATAAAGCACCATAAGGAACGTTGTTGGTAATCATTAATCGGTCGTTTTTAACGTCCATAATTCTTACTTCACCTGTACGTCCAATAACTACTTTTACTTTATTGCCTTCATTGTTAACGGTATCTACGGTTCTTAAACCATCAAATTGAATGGTACCATCGAACTTAGCAACTAAGCTAGATTCAACGGAAGAAGAACCCGCAACTCCACCAACGTGGAAAGTACGCAAGGTTAACTGTGTACCTGGCTCACCAATTGATTGTGCAGCAATAATACCCACTGCATCCCCTTTTTGTGTTACATATCCAGTTGCTAAGTTTCTACCATAACATCTTACACAAACACCACGCTTACATTCGCAAGTTAATACAGAACGAATTTCAACTGTTTCGATGCCTGCATCTTCCATAGATCTTGCTACATCAATTGTGATTTCTTCACCAGCCCCAACCATTAATTCATTGGTGATTGGATTGAATACATCATGTAATGAAGTACGTCCTTCAATTCTATCTGCCAATGGTTCTATAATATCTTCGTTGTCTTTTAATGCACTTGTTGCAATTCCACGTAATGTGCCGCAATCTTCTTCAGAGATAACAACGTCTTGTGAAACGTCTACCAAACGACGAGTTAAGTAACCCGCATCTGCAGTTTTCAACGCTGTATCCGCCAAACCTTTACGTGCACCGTGTGTAGAGATAAAGTAATCCAATACGTTCAATCCACCTTTAAAGTTAGATAAGATTGGGTTTTCAATAACCTCAGATCCTGTGCTACCACTCTTACGAGGTTTAGCCATCAATCCACGAATACCTACTAACTGCTTAACCTGTGTCTTACTACCTCTTGCACCAGAATCCAACATCATGTAAACTGAGTTGAACCCTTGTTTGTCAATCGCCATTTCACGAATCAATGTTTCAGTGATACGCGTATCGACACGGCTCCAAATATCAATTACTTGGTTGTAACGCTCGTTGTTGGTAATTAAACCCATGTTGTAGTTTTCCCAAACTTCTTCTACTTCTATTTTTGCGCCATCTAATAATGCTTGTCTTGTTTCCGGAACCACTAAGTCGTTCACGTTAAATGACAATCCACCACGGAAAGCCATTCTAAATCCTAATGTTTTAATTTCATCCAAGAATTTAGCGGTCGTAGGAACGTCAGTGATTTTAATAATATCACCAATAATTTCTCTTAAGCTTTTCTTAGTTAATAATTGATTTACAAAACCTACTGGCTTAGGCGTATGTTGATTAAACAACACACGACCTACTGTAGTTTCAATTAATTTATTTACCAATACTCCGTTTTCACGAATGTTGGTTTTTACTCTAATGTTAGCGTGTAAATCTATCTTGTCTTCGTTGTAAGCGATAATTACTTCGTCTAAATTATAGAACGCTTTGCCCTCCCCTCTTACGACTAAATCTCCCATTGATTTTTTACCCTTGGTAATATAGTATAAACCTAACACCATGTCCTGAGAAGGAAGGGTGATCGGTGTACCATTTTGCGGGTTCAAAATATTATGAGAAGACAACATTAATAATTGCGCTTCCAAAATAGCAGCATGGCTTAATGGAACGTGCACCGCCATTTGGTCACCATCAAAATCCGCGTTAAACGAAGAGGTAACTAATGGGTGTAATTGAATGGCTTTACCTTCTACCAATTTAGGTTGGAAAGCTTGTATGGATAAACGGTGCAATGTTGGGGCACGGTTTAACATTACTGGATGTCCTTTCAATATATTTTCTAAGATATCCCAAATAATCGCTTCTTTTTTGTCTACTAATTTCTTAGCCGACTTCACGGTTTTTACGATACCTCTTTCAATTAATTTACGAATGATAAATGGCTTAAACAATTCAGCCGACATATCTTTTGGCAATCCGCACTCATGCATTTTTAATTCTGGTCCTACCACAATTACAGAACGTCCAGAATAATCGACACGCTTTCCTAATAAGTTTTGACGGAAACGACCTTGCTTACCTTTTAAAACATCCGATAAAGATTTCAAAGCACGTCCACCTTCTGCTTTAACCGCATTGGATTTACGTGAGTTATCGAATAAAGAATCGATGGCCTCTTGTAACATACGTTTTTCGTTACGTAAGATTACTTCTGGCGCTTTAATTTCCAACAAACGCTTTAAACGATTGTTACGGATAATTACACGACGGTATAAATCGTTCAAATCAGAACTTGCAAAACGGCCACCATCCAATGGAACCAATGGACGCAATTCTGGCGGTATAACAGGAATATATTTCATTACCATCCACTCAGGGCGGTTGGTAATATGTGTTTGTGCTTCACGGAAAGATTCTACTACGCTCAAACGCTTTAAGGCATCTGCTTTACGTTGTTGAGATGTTTCGTTGGCTGCTGCATTACGCAAAGAGAAACTTAATTCATCCAAATCCAATAAACCTAATAAATCATGTACTGCATCGGCACCCATTTTGGCAACGAACTTTTGTGGATCGTCGTCGGGCAAGTATTGGTTTTCTTTTGGTAAAGTATCTAATAAATCTAAGTATTCCTCTTCCGTTAATAAATCGGCAACTTTAAACTCACTCTTAATACCCGGTTGAATAACTACATAACGCTCATAATAAATAATGGTTTCTAATTTCTTAGAACTCATGCCTAATAAGTATCCAATTTTATTGGGCAAAGATTTAAAATACCAAATGTGCACTACAGGAACCACCAATTTAATGTGCCCCATACGCTCACGACGTACTTTTTTCTCTGTTACCTCTACACCACATCTGTCACATACAATCCCCTTGTAACGAATACGTTTGTACTTTCCACAAGCACACTCATAGTCCTTTACTGGACCAAAGATACGCTCACAGAAAAGTCCATCACGCTCGGGCTTA
>Ga0209829_10000956_pt1 | contig 24449 bp, 20 predicted proteins | sample C_140205_EF_Meta_FD_187311 | JGI IMG/M metagenome (GOLD analysis project Ga0209829, IMG submission 187311) | Freshwater microbial communities from Lake Croche, Canada to study carbon cycling - C_140205_EF_MetaG (SPAdes) (version 2) | ecosystem: Environmental > Aquatic > Freshwater > Lake... | reverse complement strand
TGCAGTACCTGCCCATGATCAGCGCGACTTAGATTTTGCCCGAGCAATGAAGTTACCCGTCGTTGTCGTTGTTGATACCGGCGAAGAGGATCCGAATTCAACTGGGATTGCAACGGGCGGCGATGGCGTATTAGTGAACTCTGGCGCCCTCAATGGTTTGAATAAGAATGAGGCAATTGCGGCAATTAGCGCACAACTTGAAAAAGATGGTCTCGGAAAATCTGCGCGTAACTATCGATTGCGCGACTGGCTTGTCTCACGCCAACGTTATTGGGGTACTCCAATTCCAATCATTCACTGCCCATCTTGTGGTGAAGTCCCTGTTCCAACGGATCAACTTCCGTTGACTTTACCCAGCGCCGAAGGTTTAGATCTAAAACCTAAAGGCACGTCACCATTGGGAGCCGCAACTGATTGGGTAAATGTTAAATGCCCTAAATGTAGCGGCGATGCAAAACGCGATACCGACACAATGGATACTTTCGTAGATTCTTCCTGGTATTACTTGCGCTATCCATCGTCGACAAATCATGACGAGGCTTTTTCTAAGAAGAATATCGAAACGTGGTTGCCCGTTGATCAATATGTTGGTGGCGTGACTCATGCAATCTTGCACCTTTTATATAGTCGCTTCTTTACTAAAGTTTTAAACGATATGGGCATGTTGGATTTCAATGAACCTTTCTCGCGCCTACTCAATCAAGGCATGGTCGTTATGGATGGCTCTGCAATGTCGAAGAGCCGTGGCAATTTAGTTCGCTTATCCGATGAACTTGAACATCATGGTGTCGATGCAATCCGTTTATCGATGGTCTTTGCCGGACCTCCTGAAGATGACGTTGATTGGTCGGATGTTTCCCCATCTGGTTCGGTTAAGTTTTTATCCAGGGCTTGGCGTTTATCAGGCGACGTAACAAGTGCACCTGGTGTTGATTTTACAAGCGGTGACATTGGACTTCGAAAAGCGACGCATAAAGCTTTGCACGATGCCGATTTCGCCGTGGAGTCACTTCGCTTTAACGTTGCCATTGCTCGAGTCATGGAGTTAGTTAATGCAACGCGTAAAGCTATTGATACTGGTTGCGGAGCAAGTGATCCTGCAGTACGAGAGGCCGTCGAGGCTATTGCAATTATGTTGTCGCTAGTTGCGCCTTTTACTGCCGAAGAGATGTGGGAGCGTTTAGGCCACGCACCTTGTGTAGCCCTTGCTGGCTGGCCATTAGTTGATTCAAAGTTACTTGTTGCAGATGCGATTACAGCCGTTGTTCAGATCAATGGAAAGATTAAAGAGCGCCTCGATGTGCCACCAACCATTAGCGATGCTGAGCTTGAGGCTGCAGCTTTAGCCTTACCGGCAGTCGTAGATGCGCTCAAAGGTGTCACAATTATTAAAATCATCACACGCGCTCCAAAAATCGTTAATATCGTTATCAATAGTTAGGTCAGCTCCATTTACTTGTTTGGCAATCGACTTGAACCCATTTTCCTAAATCTAATAGGCGTCCCAGGGGTCTTGCGCTCATATCTGTTGTAAAATAGACAACGAAAATAATTTTAACCCTTTACAAAGTCTTTTCCCCCTACTTTAATGCAGTAATTACGAGCAGTAAGGGTTGTACGTACAACAACAAGTTACCTCAAAGAAAGGGCAGGTCTTATTGGAACATGTCTCCACAATTAGAAGCTGCCACGACTTCTGTAAGTTCGGCCTTAGTCAAAGGCTTAATCACTCAGGGAGTGAAGAAATTCTTTGTAGTTCTTGGACATGGCACTACTGACCTAGGGGAATCCCTGAGAGTTGCCAGCGAAGCGCAGCTTATTAGCGTCATCCAATGCAGAAACGAAATAGAAGCTACTCATGCTGCGACTGCACTCCGGTGGTCGACAAACGAAGGTGTTGCAGTCGTAACTTCCATTGGACCGGGCGCTCTTCAGGCGGTGTCGGCATCCCTTGCAGCGGTGAGTAACGGAATCGGAGTGTGGTTCATCTTCGGAGATGAAACAACTCACGATGAAGGTGACAACATGCAGCAGATCCCTGGGCGCGGACAGTCAAGTTATTTCAAAATGTTTTCTAATATGGCTGAAACATATTTACTCCATACCCCACAGGCAATCTACTCTGCACTCCAAAAAGGTTCTGCTACTACAAATCATCCAAGTCGCCCGCAACCATTCTTTCTATTACTTCCGATCAATGTCCAACCTAAGGAAGTTCCTTCCTTTGATTCTCGTAAATTTGATAATGGGAAAAGAGTTTCAATCGGACCGGCGAATGTAGATGAAATCAAATTAGCTGCAGCTTCTCTATTGCAAAGTCATAAAGTTGTTATCAAAGTTGGCCGAGGCTCATCGCAAGCAGGGAAAGAGCTAAAAGTCTTAGCAGAACTCGTTGATGGCATCTTTGTTATGTCTCCATCGAGCCTTGGGATAATCCCTAGCTCAGACAATCGAAATATGGGAGTTGGTGGATCTAAGGGATCCATAAGTGGAAATTTCGCAATGGCAGAAGCAGAGACTCTTATTGTGGCAGGAAGTCGTGCAGTTTGTCAGTCGGACTGCTCACGCACAGGATACCCCAATGTAAAACAGGTCATTAACTTAAATACAGATGTTTTTGATGCTCTTCATTACAACCATACAACAACTTTAATAGGCGATCTCAAGCAAACACTACGCATTCTAACAAGTGAGATAGAAGCGCTTGATTCTGCAAAACCCGGAAATTCCGATTGGCTAAAGCAATGTGAAATAAAAAAAGAGGAATGGATGCAGCACAAGGCAAAGGTGTTGTCTCAGAACACTGCTTTCGACGCATTGCGAAAAGAAAGTGTCTTGACTCAACCATTTGTCGTCTCCGAAACCTTAAAATGGGTTGAAGCAAACGGGTACAAAGTCTTTTTTGATGCCGGAGACGTGCAGGCAAATGGATTTCAAGTTGCAGAGATTGATTCTGAAGGATGGTACTTCACCGAAAGTGGCTCCAGTTATATGGGTTTCGCAGCGTCGGCTGTCCTAGCCGGTGGAGTTTCTAATGAAAAGTTTTATGGAGTTGCCGTCACGGGTGATGGTTCATTCGTTATGAATCCGCAGATACTGATAGATGCAGCCCACACCAAAACTAGTGGATGCATTGTGGTGTTAGATAACCGACGTATGGGAGCAATTTCGGCATTACAAAAAGATCAATACTTAAACGCGTTCGCAACCTCTGATCAGGTTGTAGTTGATTTTGCTGCAATGGCTGGAGCTGTTGAGGGAGTATTGGGTCTTTTCGGCGGCAATTCACCAGAGGAGTTTCATGCTGCACTAGCTAAGGCCTCAACACATGTTGGTTTGAGTTTGATCCATGTTCCGGTGTATTTCGGTGATGAAGTTGGCGCGGGCCTAGGTTCCTATGGACGATGGAATGTTGGGCCATGGAGCCATGAAGTAGAAGATCTCATTTTAAAGGGAAGGATTTGATATGTCACACAATATTGAAACTTCTCTACTATGGCTCAAAGAGAATGCACCTCAAGGTTTACTTATCGATAATAAATGGGTCACTCCACTTCAAGAAAATGTTATTGAAATATATGATCCAAGCAGCGAACAACTTATTGCATCCGTTCCAAGTGCTACAAAAAAGCAAGTAGAACAGGCTTTGCAATCAGCTGCTACTGCCCAAATCACATGGGGTCGGATCTCCTCATGGAAAAGATCTGAGTATTTACGATCGATTGCTCAAATAATTAGGAGAGATGTCGAAATCTATGCCCGCGTGATGACTTTGGAGCAAGGCAAACCGTTTGAGCAGGCAAAGGGTGAAGTCTTGGCTTCGGCTGATCAATTCGACTGGAACGCCGATGAAGCTAGGCGCGTTTATGGCAGGATTGTGCAGGCAAAGAACGAGTCTGATCAAATTCATATTTATCGACAACCAATTGGACCTGTTGCAGCTTTTGCTCCATGGAACTTCCCAATGCTGTTGCCAGCTCGCAAAATAAGCGCCGCTCTCGCTGCTGGTTGTGTCGTCATAGCGATGCCAGCACTTGAGTCTCCTTTGAGTGCATTAATGATTGGTAAAGCAGCGATGGAAGCGGGATTACCTTCAGGTGTTCTTAACCTGCTCACTGGGGACCCCGTGCTTCTTTCTCAGACTCTGATCGATTCGAAAGTTATTCGTAAAGTTTCGCTCACAGGCTCCGTTCCGGTAGGAGTCATAACACTTACGCGCGCAGCAGCGTCCATCAAGCCAGTGACCGTTGAACTGGGCGGTCACTCTCCAGTGATTGTTCTTGAGGATGCAGATATTGATGAAGCAGCGAAACTATGTGCAACAGGGAAATTTAGAAATGCCGGCCAAGTATGCATCTCTGCAAATAGATTTTTCGTTCATGAGGCGGTGGCTAAACGTTTTATCGAGAAATTTATCGAGCACACGAAGACAATTCGCTTAGGCGCCGGATTAGATGCAAATACAGATATGGGCCCACTTGGAACAAAGAAGCGTGTTCAGGCAATGAAAGACATGGTTGACGATGCCCGTAACAAAGGCGCTGACGTTGCACTAGGCGGCGATGCATCGAAGGAGTTTTCTGTAGGTTATTTTTTTGAACCAACCGTTTTGCTCAATGTATCCCAAGACATGATGGTGATGAGAGAAGAAACATTTGGCCCCATTGCCCCTATTTCAACGTTCTCGGATATTCGTGAGGCGATTGAGTTGGCAAATTCGACCCCATATGGCTTGGCCGGCTTTATTTTCACTCAAGATCTAAATCGGGCAATTCAGATTGGCCTTCAGTTGGAGGTCGGAATGGTCGGAATAAATAATTTGACGATAGCTACGGCAGAAGCTCCTTTCGGCGGGGTTAAATCATCAGGTTTTGGACGAGAAGGTGGCTCTGAGGGTATAGAAGACTTCCTTATTACAAAGTATGTCAACGCCCGCATGAATATGGTTACCCTATGAAAAAAGAAAATACACCAGGATTTTTTGACGGATTGACAAGTTACGGGGACGAGGGCTTTAGTCGTTTTCTGCGCAAGGTTTTTCTGTCTTCTATGGGTTATGACGACGTGGATTTGACTCGGCCATTAATTGGAATTGCAGATACCTCCAGCGGATACGTAACGTGTCATCGCGAAATGCCACAACTGATTGAAGCAATCAAGCGTGGAGTTTTACAATCTGGTGGGCTACCCGTGGTATTTCCTACCGCCTCTTTACCTGAAATTATGATGAATCCAACCTCGATGTATCTCCGAAATTTAATGGCGATGGAGACTGAGGAATTAATCAGATCGCAACCGATGGACGGAGTAATCCTTGTCGGAGGATGTGATAAAACTGTTCCCGCTCAACTTATGGCTGGAATCTCTGCTGGTATTCCTTTTATGCAAGTAGTCGCGGGTCCCATGATTCCGGGCCGTTGGCAAGGTCAGAAAGTTGGCGCATGTACTGATTGCCGTGCAGCATGGAGTGATTATCGCGGTGGAAGGATTAACGAATCACAGATCAACGAGGTAGGAGCAGTGCTTGCACCATCAGGCGGTACCTGTACCGTGATGGGCACAGCATCAACGATGGCCTGTATATCAGAGACACTTGGTTTTGCTATTGCAGGTTCTTCAACTGCAGCAGCTCCAACGGGAGAGAGACTCGTTATCGGAGCAAAGACTGGTCGGGCAATAGTCCAAGCAGTCATAGACAAGCGAACCCCGGATAAAATTCTCACAAGGCAATCTTTTATAAATGCCGCGACAGTACTTGGGGCAATCGGCGGTTCAACTAATGCAATTGTCCATTTACTAGCAATTGCACGGCGCGCAAAAATCCAATTCACTATCGATGATATTGCAGAAGCATCCGCATCGGTTCCAGTACTTGTTAATTGCAAACCATCAGGCTCTGGGTATATGGACGATTTTCATGCCGATGGCGGAGTTCCTCAGCTCCTTCATCAAATCTCAGAAAACATAGATCTCAATTCTTTGACGATGACTGGCAAAAGTTGGGACACTATTTTGAAAGAAATAACTGTTCGAGTTCCATCCGGTGCAGGAATTAAAGAGTTATCAGAGCCTGTGTCACCAAAAGGGGGACTCAGAGTATTACGAGGAAACTTGGCACCCGAAGGCGCAGTTATCAAGGTTTCGGCGGCAACTCCCTCCCTGCTAAATCATGAGGGAGCGGCAGTTGTTTTTGAATCACTTGAAGATTTAATGGAGCGAATCGATGATCCACATCTAAATGTAACTGCCGATTCAGTCTTGGTACTAAAAAATGCAGGACCTTACGCCTCGGGTATGCCAGAAGCGGGTGCACTTCCAATTCCAAAGAAATTAGCACAAGCTGGCGTTCGCGATATGGTCCGAATTTCCGATGCTCGAATGAGTGGAACTGCCTTTGGAACAGTGGTTCTACACATTTCCCCCGAGGCGGCAATAGGTGGGCCACTAGCAATTGTGAAAGATGGCGACAGAATAAAACTTGATGTAGAGAATAATCGATTGGAGCTCTTGATTTCAGAATCTGAAATTGCAAGTAGGTTAAAGAGTCACACGAAGAGTTCTAGTCTGCCCAATACGTCTTGGGGTTCCATATTTAAAGCAACAGTTCTGCAAGCTTCAGAAGGCGCAGATATTGATACAACTGGTCTGCGAGGCACAAGATGACGATAAATATTTCTAAATCTGGCGCTCTTAATAGTGGCTTAGAAGTTCTTGAAATTGTTTGTTCAGATCCAGCAGGGTTTGGAGTCTCTGAAGTCGCGCGACTTTCAAAACTGGACAAGGGAAATGTTCACCGAATACTTCGATCTCTCGAGGACCGAGGTTACGTTGAACAAGATAAGAAGAGTAAGAAGTACAAGGCCTCTTCTCAAGTACTTTCGCTCGCCCGCTCGGTACTCCGTGGTCTGGACATCATTGGAATTGCTCGTCCAATCATGCGGGAACTGAGTTTTAGTTCCGGTGAGTCGGTTCACTTAGCACAAAGAACACGCAACGGTGGCGTCTATGTTGCACAGGAGCGCCAACGCGGGCGAATCACAATCGAAACCGAAATTGGTGCATCGCCTATTATCCATGCAACGGCGACTGGTAAAGCCTTGTTGTGCTATGAAGAATGGGAAACTGTTGAAAATTTACTTACGATCCCTCTCGTAAGTTTTACAGAAACTACAATAAATTCAGTTCCAAAATTCAAGCAAGAACTCAAGCTTGTGCGCGAAAAAGGCTACGCCATTGATAATGAAGAGTTAACAAATGATGTGCGCTGTGCAGCAGCACCAATCTTTGATTTTTCTGGAGCAGTAATCGCATGCGTTGGCATGTCAGGGCCTTCCTCTCGAATAGATATCGAGAGGTTGAGCGTCATGGGCCAGTTGGTCTCTGATGCTGCAAATCAAATAACCAAAAAAGCCGGAGGACACTACCCCGTTATGAGTAGTGTCCGCCTACAGACAACCTAGGAGAAGACCTATGACAAAAGGAATAAAAAAGTTGCCAAGAAAGCGCTCTCTTACAGTCGCTGCTTTGGCAATTGTAGTTGCTATCGCGGGAGGCGGATTCCAATCTGCTCATGCAGCATCAGGTAATGTCGCCCTTGAGCATTATTTCAGTGGTGACCTCGGGCAAAAAGCTTTCGATCAGATTTTTCCTATCTGCGAAGCTCAAGCTGGAGTAAAAATTAATGCACCGACGATTGCTCACGAAGCTTTCAAAGATTCGATATTAGTTCAATTAGCAGGGGATAACCCTCCTGACATGTTCTCATATTGGGCGGGCGCGAAAACACAATCACTCATTGATGCTGGCCAAATTGGCACTATTGATGACATGTGGAAGTCGGCTGGCTTAGACAGTGTGATTCCAGCTTCAATCTCTAACTCTGCTGCAACATACGGTGGAAAGAAGTATTTAGTTCCATTTGATTACCACTATGTGGGTATGTTCTATAACCCAGCTACCTTAAAGAAGGCTGGAATCACTAAGAATCCAACAACCTGGGTAGAACTAATGTCGGCGGCATCAAAGTTAAAGGCAAAAGGAATAACACCATTTGCTATGGGATCAAAGAATGCATGGCCAGCACAATTCTGGTTCGATTACATTCTATTGCGCACAGCTGGACCTGACTATCGCGCAAAGTTGATGGCCGGTAAGGCAAGTTATTCCGATCCACAAGTTAAGAATGCATTTGCACAGTGGAAGATTGTTTTGGACAAGGGATACTTCAATACAAGTCCGAATGGAATTGACTGGACAGATGCTGCCGACCAAGTTTCATCAGGAAAAGCGGCTATGACGCTAATGGGAACATGGGTTACTGGTTACTGGGATGGTAAAGGCTTAAAGGCTGGAACCAACTATAACTTCTTCCCATTCCCTGTTATCACAAAGGGTGTACCACAGGCCTCTCTTGGACCAGTTGATGGTTGGGTAATGGCTACAAAAGGTAAGAACACCGAAGGTGCAAAAGCAATAATGAAGTGCTTTGCAGGACCTGAGGCGCAAAAGATTATGGCGATGACGCAAGGTGCTTTAGCACCTAACTCAAAGACTGATCTCAGTGGTCAAAATGCAGTCATGCAGGCTGCTGCTAAGCAAGTTGCGGGATCTGCCGCTTTCGTATTCAACTACGACTTGGCAACACCGCCTGCGGCTTCAGCGATTGGACTAGATATGTTTGTCGAGTTTATCGGCAATACGAAATCTGCAACTTCAATCCTTGCAAAGGCACAAGCTAAAATATCAGCAACTTTCAAGAAGTAATTGAAAAGTTAGAAGATATCTAGATAAGGCGGAGTGGTTCCTGAGTAAAATCGGGTCCCACTCCGCTTTCCTAATATTAATATTCTAAGCGACGGAGTGAATTGAATGGTTTCTCGGAAACGATATTGGGCATGGATATTTTTGAGCCTGCCACTTGCCCTCTATGGGCTTATCGTAGTTGGCCCGACCTTATATTCATTTTACTTTAGCTTGACTGATTCCAATCTGCTGAGCAAAACCCACAATTTTGTAGGACTTGCAAATTTTCGGGCCCTTTCCAAAGATAGCGATTTTTGGGAAGCATTACGTAATACTGCAATTTGGACTTTCGTCGGAGTAATAGTTTCATTGGTACTTGGATTTATATTGGCACTCGGACTAAGTAAGACTCGATTGTGGTCAAGGGCAATTAAATCAATACTTTTCTTGCCGCTCGCTCTATCACTGGTTGTGGTTGGCTTTATCTGGTTTTGGATCTATCGCTACGATTTTGGGCTTATCAATCTCTTATTACGCGCAGTGGGTAAAGACTCATTAACTAAAGACTGGTTAGCAGATCCGTCAACTGCTCTCATATCCGTAATCGTCGCTTGGGCTTGGCAGCAAATTTCGCTTTCAATGATTATCTTTTTAGCCGGGCTGACAGCCGTTCCAGCTGACTTAATGGAAGCTGCACAAATGGATGGCGCTAAACCAAGAACGCAAATCCGTCACGTGGTGATACCTAGCTTGGCGCCAGCAATTTCAGTTGTAATTTCGTTAGCCCTAATAAATGCCTTAAAGACCTTCGACATCGTTTTTGTAATGACACAAGGCGGGCCCTTTGGAAAGACCAGGACACTCGCAGTCTTGAGCTACAGAGAAGCATTTAGGAGCTATAACTTTGGTTACTCCAGTGCAATCGCAGTGACGCTCTTTATTTTGACAGTAATCATTATCGGAAGTTTTATGTATTTGACTAAACGAGCTGGGGCGAACGATGACTAGCACAAAGTATGCAGCGTATAAAAAGAGTAAATACCCATTCGGAATCTTTATGTTAATTGTCGCCATTTTGTATTTAATTCCGGCTTTAGGGGTATTCCTAACTTCATTTAGAACTGATACAGAGATATCACTCCATGGAATTTGGGCGGTATCTGGTCACTTAACACTAGATAATTATCTAGCAGTTTGGTCATCATCGAGCACCAGGATATATATGCGTAATTCATTTTTAGTTGCAATTCCTGCCACAGTGATTTCAGTTATTCTTGGAACCCTAACCGGATATGTTCTTGCAAAACTTAAGCCAAGAGGTACAAGTTTTCTCACGTTGTTCTTTGTATCAGGATTGTTTATTCCTCCTCAGATTTTATTAATTCCACTATTCCAACTGTTTAACAAAGTTCATCTATATGACACTCTTTGGCCAATGATTATCGTCCATTCAGGTTATGGAATTTCTCTCTGCACATTAGTGATGAAGAACTTCTTCAAAAATGTACCCGATGAGTTGATTGAAGCAGCATTGGTTGATGGTGCAAGTGAACCTGGGATTTTAGCCAAAATTGTTATTCCTCTATCCCGGCCCGCTTTGGGGGCGCTGGCTACGCTGCAGTTTACTTTTATTTGGAACGACTTCTTGTATCCGTTGATTCTGGCACGTTCTGAGAGTGCGCAAACAGTTATGGTTGGAATTTTGAATATGGCTGGGCAATATTCAACCGCTTATGGTGCTCAGGCAGCGCTATCAATTGTGGCAAGTCTTCCAACAATTGTTGTTTTCTTTCTTTTCCAAAAGCAATTTATTGCTGGACTAACAACTGGAGCGGTGAAAGGGTAATAATGATAAAAGTTGGAATAGTTGGATGTGGTCGAATCTCAGATCTTCATGCAAAAGCCTATTTAACCCATAAGGATGCGGCAATTGTTACCATCTGCGATCCGAGTCAAGAAGTATTGGATTTCCGGGGGGATGAATGGGGTGTGCCAGTCAATCGTCGCTTTCGGAAGATTGAAGACCTTCTGTCACTAAGTGATGTTGACATGGTTGATGTGTTAGTTCCGCATAATCTTCACTCCGAAGTTGCCAACAAGGTTATAGCCAGCGGAAAGGCACTTTCTCTTCAAAAACCTATGACTGTGAATTTGGAAGAAGCGGATCAATTAATCGAAGCTTCAAAGAAAGCCGGAACAGTGTTTAAGGTTTTTGAAAACTTTATATTCTTCCCCCCTATCGCCTTTGCTAAGAATCTAGTTGATCAAGGTGAAATCGGCGATTTACTTGGAATAAGAATGAAATCAAATTCTGGGATAAGTCCTACCGCTTGGCAAATTCCAGCGGCTACGGCAGCTTGGCGACTGGACTTAGAGAAATGTGGGGGAGGGCCTCTCGTTTTCGACGACGGCCATCATAAATTCGCCGTTGCTTGGCATTTCATGGGGAAAGTCAAAACTGTTTTTGCTGATATCGGTAACTGGGAAAATTCGGGAATTGATTCGCCTTCTATAGTGTCATGGCGTCATACGAAAGGTGGAATAGGCTCTCTTGAAGTGATTTTTTCACCGGAGCTGCAAGTAACTACCAAGTACTACGCACAGGATGATCAGATAGAAATCACTGGAACTAAAGGCGTCATTTGGGTTACAAAAGGCCATGGCCAACTATTAGATATTCCTCCCGTGAGCATCTATCGTGACGGGAAAGTGCGACATTTCAATGATATTGATTATGACTGGGGCAGCAGTTTTGTTAAGTCCGGCCAACATTTCATCGATGCATTAATGAATGGCACGGAGCCCTTGCTAACAGGCGAGCAGGGAAGAGAGGTCTTGGCATTTACACTTGCCGCCCAAGAGGCAGCAAGACTCGGCGCTCCAGTTAGTCCGAAATAGGAATCTTGAAATTAGTGGGTCCAGTTCGTCGAGATATTAAAGGACTACGGCCTAAATACATTCCGAAAATCATCACACGCGCTCCAAAAATCGTTAATATCGTCGCCTAACTCAAAACTTCGCGTTCCACATGGTGAGAGGCACATAATGAAAACTATTTTGGATGCAATCGGCAATACGCCATTAATTAACATCGAAGGTATTTGGGTAAAGATGGAGTTTATGAATCCATCGGGTTCAATTAAAGCGCGCATTGCTAAGTACATGATTGAACGCGCAGAGGCTGAAGGTTTAATTAAACCCGGCGACACTATTGTTGAAGCGAGTAGCGGAAATACTGGAAATGCAATGAGTATGGTTGCAGCAGTTAAGGGTTACAAAATGTTAGTGATTATGCCCGATGGCATGAGTCCAGAGCGAACTGCAATCTCTGAGGCCTTTGGCGCCGAAGTTCATACAATGGGTGATTTCCATGTCAACGATGCTTTGGAAGAGGCACGTCGTCGCGGTGCGTTGCCAGGTTTCTTTGCGCCACAACAGTTTGATAATGAGTGGAATGTTCAAGAAAATCGTGAGTGGCTAGGCAAAGAGATTTTGGATCAAATGCCGGTGATGCCAGATTTAGTTATTGGTGGCGTTGGAACTGGCGGAACAATAGTCGGCGTGGGCCAAGCATTCAAAGCGGCAAATCCGAACTGCAAAGTTATCGCCCTTGAACCTTCTGAGTCATGCACAATTTTGTGTGGCGAGGTTTCAAAGCATTTAATCGAGGGTATCGCCGACGGCTTCATTCCTGGAATCGTTTCACGGCATCACCACGAGCTCGATGGTGTCATCGATGTGGGTTCAGAAGAATCGATTGTAGAGATGCGCCGCTTAGCCAGCGTTCATGGGCTTTTTGTAGGCCCGTCTTCGGGTGCTCACATGATTGCCGCCAAGCGCCTAAAAGAGCAGTATGGCGTTGAAAACGTTGTCACATTTTTCTGCGATGAGGGCGAAAAGTACATTAATGATTACTGGTTAAAGAAGTAATTATCCACAAAGCACAGCTTATTTAAGTAGCGCCTTTCATGCCTCAAGAATCATTGGTGCATGAATCACATATACCAAGCCTTTGAAAGTGTCCGTACGTGGTGGTTTGAACTCCACTATTCACACATACAAAAACGCGCGCTCCTTATTATTGGCGTGCTCACCATCGTATTGTCGTCAGTAATTGTTCTGCGCGGTAATAGCCATGAAGTCCTTGCGCCTCCAGTAGTTGCAGTTCAAATTGCAGCCCCTGAGATTTTCATTGATGTGACTGGGGCGATTAATAAGCCCGGCGTTTATACGTTGCCGGCAAATTCGCGTGTCATCGATGCCATCAAAGCTGCGGGCGACTCCGCCCCAGGGGCGGATCTGAGCACGATTAATTTAGCGCGCGTTTTATCTGATGGTGAACAAATCTATGTGGATACAACCGTTAGCAAAGGCACTTCTATGAGCGCCCCGAAGAGTGTGCGTACTGGCCCAATTAATATCAATCGCGCAACGGCGGCGCAGTTAGATGCCCTCGATGGCATCGGACCCGTTATTGCTGCGCGCATTATTGAATATCGAAAAGTACATGGCCCGTTTGTCACGGTCGAAGATCTTCAAAAAGTAAGTGGAATCGGTGTAGCAAAATTCCAGACAATAAAAAGCAAAGTTCGGGTCTAGCCGACTATCGAGCAATCGCTCTAGGTGGAGCTATTTGGCTGGGTGCTCTACTGCAAAGTGCAATAGCTCCATGGCGAATTACTATTGCCGCACTCGCGTTAGCACTGATATCTCTCCTTAGCCGTAAGTTTCGCTTTAGCGTGCTAATCACGGCGCTTTTACTTGGTTCATCCGTTATGTCACTTCGCGAAGCCTCTCTTCAAAACTCGGCGATTACAAAGCTCTTTGGTCAAAGAGCGGAAGTAATGGCCCAAGTTGTCACAGATCCAAATCAAACAACAACTGGAAACTACAGTTTCATTGCTCGTGCAATTTACGTTCATACCGAAACTGTCTCCTTTGCAATGCGAATCCCAATCCGAGTTATCACGGCGCACCCTGATGTGCTTGCACTTCTACCCGGCCAGAGTTTTAGCGCAACTGCCCGGATTGTTTCCAGTAAAGAGGGCAGAGTCGGCGCCCTGGTTCTCATCGATTCGAAAGTGAAAGTCCTGACGCCACCTTCTGCCTGGGCGAGAAGTTTGGCTTCGATTCGATATGGATTGCGTAATTTATCCGGCAGTGGTGATGCTGGTGCGCTCATTCCCGGAATGGTTTTGGGTGATACATCAAAACAAACTCTAGAGTTTAAAACGGCGATGAAGCGCTCTGGCTTGACCCATTTAGTTGCCGTTAGTGGAGCTAACTTTGCTATCGTTTCGAGTTTTGTGCTCTGGTGCATGCAGTTTCTATTTAGGCGATTAAATATACGTTTGGCAGCGACGGCGATCGCATTAATTTGCTTCATCGCCCTCGTGCGACCATCGCCCTCAGTCTTGCGCGCAGCTGCGATGGCGGCAGTTCTGTTAATTGCCCAAGGTACTCATCGCGGACGCGATTCACTTCCAGCTTTAGGTTTTGCAATTGGCGCTGTAGTCATTGGCGATCCCTGGCAGGCGCGCGATGCTGGATTTGCACTCTCGGTTATGGCAACCACCGGGCTTTTGCTCTTTGCTCCCGTTATCGTGGAGAGACTTTCGCGTTATATTCCTGGAAAACTGGCACAAGCGCTAGCACCCCCGATTGCGGCGATTGTTTTTTGCTCACCCGTCTTAGTGGCACTATCTGGATATTTATCGCCCATAAGTGTTCTGGCTAATTTATTGGCGGCCCCTGCAGTTGGGCCGATTACGATTGTGGGTTTTATTGCCGCCCTCATTGCACCTTTAGCACCATTTATTAGCAGTATCTTGATCTGGTTCATAAGTTTTCCTGCGGGCTTCATTGCCGCTGTTGCAAAGTGGGCGGCAAGCTTTCCAGTCCTGACTCTTCGAACTGGAAGAATTGGTTTTCTTATTATCGCCATCGCTACTTTGACGTTCTGGCTCTTTAAGAAATATATTCGTAGGATTTCAATTGCGGTACTGGTGTTAATTCTTATGCTTACGTGGCTGCAGCGTTGGCCAGCCGGAGACTGGCAGGTTGCAAATTGCGACGTAGGGCAAGGAGATTCAATGGTTCTAAATCTGGGCCATCATCGCGCAATACTTATAGATGTTGGGCCAGATCCAGGGTTAGAAGATCGATGCTTGAAGGCTCTAGGTGTCGATGAAATTCCACTCATAATTCTTTCGCATTTTCATTCCGATCATGCCGGTGGATTAAGTGGTGCACTTAAAAATCGGGAGGTCTCACAGCTATGGGTGAGCACTAATGCCGAGCCGCTGATTGAGAGCGCGCATGTTGCATCTCTGATGCGGCAAACAAAGACGGTGAGTCCGCAACATGGTTTTACTGCACAAGTTGCCCAGTTCACTATAAAAGTTTTGTGGCCGGCCAGTGGCATGCATGTCTTTGCTTCAATGCCAGGAGATGGATCGGCGGTAAATAACTCCAGCATCGGCGTCCTGATTGCATCAACTGACTTCACGCTTTTTGCTGCCGGAGATTTAGAGCCACCTGCCCAACATGAGTTAATCCGGGATGTTGCCGGAGTTGATATCTACAAGGTCTGCCACCACGGATCCAGGTATCAAGATGGCGAACTCATGGCCGCCCTCAAGCCACACATTGCCATCATTAGTGTTGGCGCCAAAAATCTCTACGGTCACCCTGCGCCACAGACCGTTGAGGCGTTGACTAGACTCGGGGCAGAAGTTGTTCGAACCGATATCAGTGGGTCTATAAGTATTCAAGCGCTGGCTCATCACTTTAAGATTCGAACAAGCAAGGGCCGATTTAATCTCTTTCGATTGGGGTAGCGATATGAATGCCTTCTACCTCATCCTTGGTTCAGAAGGCGCGCTCTCTGATCGGGCAGTAAATAAGTTAACTGCCGAGTTAAAAGAGAAAAACTGCGAAATCACCAATCTTTTTGCTGGAGAAACCATCGTTGGCGATATTGCCGACGCTCTTGCACCCTCACTATTTTCTGAAAACCGCGCGTTAATTCTGCGAGACCTGCAGGATTTACCTGAAGATAATCGCGAAGAGATTACGCGTTATTTACTCACACCCGATCCCACTATGACCGTTGTTTTTGTTCATAAAGGTGGCGTTAAAGGTAAAGCCCTACTTGATGCAATTAAGAAAGTTAAACCCGAAATTATTGCTTGCGAACCGCTAAAAAAAGAGACAGAAAAGGAAGCGTTTGTTAAAGAGCTCTTTTTAGATTTAGGTCGCAAAGCATCTCCCGGCGCAGTAAGTGCGTTGGTTGGAGCGCTCGGTAGTGACATGCGAGAGTTACAAGCGGCGGTGTCACAGATCGCCGCCGATGCACCATCTGGTGTCATCGATGAAGTGATGATCGACAAGTTTCATCAGGGGCGAGTTGAAACAACGGGCTTTGATGTCGCCGATGCGACGTTAGAGGGCAATCTTTCAGCTGCCCTTGTTGCACTTCGCAGCGCGCTTGAAACAGGTACCGATCCAGTGATGATTACAAGTGCAATCGCATCTTCGCTTCGATCTTTGGCTAAAGTCTCGGGCGCCAATCGCGGAACTAAATCATTTGAGTTAGCAGGCCAACTGGGAATGGCGCCGTGGCAAATTGATAAGGCCCGCCGCCAATTGCATAGTTGGAGCCCCGGAGCCCTTGCCGATGCGGTAGGCGCAATCGCCCAGGCCGATGCCGAGGTCAAAGGGGCGGCTAGTGATCCAATTTATGCTCTAGAGAAGGCAGTGACCCGTATCGCCAAGGCCCAATCGGGTAAATAAGGCAATTTGACCGTAGGGGGCGCTCATCCGTACTCTTATCCTCTGCTCGTCGCCATTTGAACGGGCTTAATTGAACTGGAGTAACACGTGTACGCAATCGTTAAAGCTGGCGGACGCCAGGAAAAAGTCGCAGTTGGCGACACAGTAACCGTCGATCGTATGGCCGCTGCTGTTGGTGCAACTGTCTCATTTCCTGCCCTGTTGCTAGTAGATGGTGCAACGGTTACTACCGATGCTAAAGCCCTTGCCGCAGTTAAGGTAACTGGCGAAGTTCTTGAAGAGACTAAGGGACCAAAGATCGACATCTTGCGTTACAAGAACAAGACAGGTCACCGTCGTCGCCAAGGCTTTCGTGCAAAGCTCACACGCGTAAAAATTACCGCCATCAACGGCGCGAAGTAAGGGAGAGACACTAAATGGCAAGTAAGAAGGGTGTCTCCTCGACACGTAACGGTCGCGATTCAAATCCACAGTACCTTGGAATCAAGCGCTTTGGTGGACAAGAAGTTAATGCAGGCGAGATCTTGGTTCGCCAGCGCGGAACACATTTTCACCCAGGTAAGAACGTTGGACGCGGTAAGGATGACACGCTCTTTGCTTTGTCAGCAGGCGCAGTTGAATTCGGTCGCGCTCGCGGACGTCGTGTAGTGAATGTGGTTCCGGCCGCTTAATTTAGGTTTCTCAACAAAAGAGCGAGCCGCGAATCGTGGCTCGCTTTTTTATTTCAGTGTTAATTTTTTTAGGGAAGGGAGTACAGACATGGCAACTTTTGTTGATCGTGTGACTCTCTATGCCACCGCAGGAAAAGGTGGCGATGGTTGCGTCTCGGTTAAGCGCGAAAAATTTAAGCCACTTGGTGGACCAGATGGCGGTAACGGTGGACGCGGCGGAGACATTGTTCTAGTCGTTGATCCATCCGTCACGACACTTTTAGATTTTCATCATTCCCCACATAGAAAAGCAACATCAGGCCACCAAGGTTATGGCGATCGCAAAGATGGATATCAAGGCGATGATTTAGTTTTAGGTGTTCCAAATGGAACGGTAATTTACGATAGCAACGGCGAACAAATTGCTGATCTCATCGGCAATGGAACTATTTTTATTGCTGCCCAAGGCGGTCATGGCGGCCTTGGTAACTTAGCGCTTGCATCATCCAAGCGTCGCGCACCAGGCTTTGCACTCCTCGGTGAACCAGGGGAGGAGCGGACACTTTCACTTGAACTTAAATCAGTTGCAGATATCGCTCTCGTCGGTTTTCCAAGTGCCGGTAAGTCTTCATTGATTGCAGCTATTTCTGCAGCGCGACCAAAGATCGCTGATTATCCATTCACAACTTTGGTTCCAAACTTAGGCGTTGTTCAGGCCGGTGAGACACGCTTTACCGTTGCCGATGTTCCCGGTTTAATTCCAGGTGCTAGTCAAGGTAAAGGCTTAGGCCTTGAGTTTTTGCGCCACGTCGAGCGCTGCGTTGCCCTCGTGCATGTATTGGACTGCGGAACTTTAGAGACTGACCGCAACCCAATACATGACCTAGAAGTTATTGAAAATGAGTTAGCGCTCTATGGCGGTCTTGAAGATCGAGTTCGCATCATCGCTTTAAATAAAATCGATTTGCCCGATGGTCAAGCAATGTCTGACATGGTCGCCGATGAGCTTCGCGCAAAGGGCTATGAGGTCTATCCAGTGTCGGCGGCATCACGCGCCGGTTTGCGAGAGTTAACGTATGCGATGGCGCGTTTAGTTCAAAAGGATCGTGCGGCAGCAGTTGTCGAAGAGCGTACTCGAATCGTTTTGCGTCCAGTTGCAGTTGATGACTCAGGCTTTGCCGTTAAAGCAAATGCCGATGGATCATTTACTGTGCGCGGTAAAAAAGTAGAGCGCTGGGTACGCCAAACTAACTTTAAGAATGCAGAAGCCATCGGCTACTTAGCCGATCGACTTGCTCAACTAGGTGTTGAAAAAGAGCTCTTCAAAAAGGGCGCAATTGCAGGTAGCGAAGTACGCATAGGCGATGGCGCAACTGAAGTTGTATTTGATTGGGAGCCAACGATTGAGGCGGGGGCTGAACAACTAGCAGGTCACTTGCATCGCCGTGGCGAGGATTCACGCCTTGAATCGACGTGGGCGCAGAGTGAGCGCGTAGAAGTAGAAGATATTTTGAGCGATGATGAAATCGCCAAGCAGTGGGAGTACAACGTTTCTGACCCTCACACGCCTAAACTTTCAGCACCGATTGCCAATGAAGAGTCAGAGGATGGAGATGCCAAGTGAGCCGAGCGCAGGTTACCTCTGCAAAACGCATCGTCATCAAAATTGGCTCATCCTCACTCACCGGTAAAGCCGGTTCGCAGTTAGATGATTCTGCAGTTGAAAAACTTGCCGATGTTGTCGCAGCATGTAAAAAACGTGGCGCAGAAGTTGTTGTCGTTTCATCGGGAGCAATCGCTGCGGGCCTTGCGCCCCTTGGTTTAACTTCACGGCCAAAAGATTTAGCGACTCAGCAAGCCGCCGCGTCCGTTGGTCAAGGTCTACTGATTGCTCACTACACCCAGAGTTTTGCTAAACATACAATTACCGCATCACAAGTATTGATTACAACCGAGGATGTTGTGCGCCGTTCGCATTATCAAAATGCGCAACGCACGTTGTACCGCTTGCTGCAACTAGGCGTCGTTCCAGTCATTAATGAAAATGACTCAGTTGGAACGCAGGAGATTCGCTTTGGCGATAACGACCGCTTAGCTGCCCTCGTGGCTCTGCTCATTGGTGCCGATTTATTAGTTCTTATCTCAGATATCGATGCGCTCTATGACGCACCACCAACGCAGGCAGATGCTAAAGCTATTCATGAAGTTGCCAATATCACTGACATCGAAAACGTTGTTCTAGGTGGCGCGGGTTCAGCTGGCGTTGGTAGCGGGGGAATGGTTACTAAAGTCGATGCCGCGCGCATTGCAACGAGTGCTGGAATTCCAATGCTTTTAACTTCATTGGCCGATGTTGATCAAACGATGAATGGCGCCACACTCGGAACGTATTTTCACGCACATGCAAGTAAAACTACTTCAAGGCTTTTGTGGTTAGCCCATGCCACGACTACTCAAGGGCAATTAATTTTAGATGCTGGCGCAGTTACAGCAATTCGCGAACGTGGCGTATCTCTTCTTCCAGCAGGTGTTACTGCCGTCCATGGTGATTTCATTGCAGGGGACGCAGTTGAACTCATTGGGCCAGATTCAAAAGTTATTGCGCGAGGTTTAGTTGCATTCGATAGTGACGAGATTCCAGTAATGCTTGGTAGATCCACAAAAGAGTTAGCCCAAACACTCGGTCCAGAGTTCGAGCGCGAGTTAGTCCATCGCGATGATTTAGTGTTGCTCTGAAATAACTTTTAGAACTGGAGCAACTAGCGCGCTTCGTCCATCGGCGCTCGTTGGCTCGTCACTGAGTTTTACTATGACCGTTTTATTTGCCGCATCCATCCAAACAAACTGACCGTGTAGGCCCAACATTAAATTGATTCCTGCATATGGATGCCACACTTGAGCGCCATAACCCCAACCGTAATCAAGAGTTACTGCCGGTGTTGAAATCCTTGTTAGCCAAGCGCTGCTAATGATGCTTGGGGTTGGTTGAATGAGCTCATTGCCTATGCGTGCATAGTCACGTGCGGTGGCGTTAAAACAGCAGAAAGCCTTCTCGGTTCCACCAATTCGATCCACGTTCCACGTTGCAGTGTGGGCTGCACCAGCCTTTTGCCAAATATTTGTGCTGAAGTAATCAACCAAACTTTGCCCCGTTATTTTCTTAATGATCATTCCAAGCATTTGGGTATCCACTGAGCGATATTCGGCGAAAGTTCCAGGTGCTTCACGCATCTTACGGTTATGCATCAAAAACCAATCGACATCGGTGGAGGCATACATCTGGGCAATTGCGACGCCCCAGCCACTTGGACCGGATGGGTAGTTATCGGAAACGCCTACCCCGCCTTTCATATCCAACAAATCTTTAACTGTGAGATTATCAAAAGTCGTCCCCGCCTTGAACGCAGGAAGAATACTGACAAAGGTATCGCTCTCTTTTAATTTACCATCATCGATTAGCTTGCCAATCATTAATGAGGTCATAGTTTTTGCAACGGAGTACGAAGGAAGAAGAGTTTGGGCACCCATACCGTTAAGGTATTTTTCATATGTCAAAACACCTTTGCGAATTACTAAGAACGCATTTGTATGTGTCGCATTTAAGAATTCATCGAAGGTAATTGTTTTACCATCGAACTCTACGTTTGCCGGCATCTGTTCAGATCCGGTCGTCCAGATAGCGGGTGTCGTTGCCGCCTTGATTGTGTGGGCCGGCATTAAATCTGGCGTCTTAGAGGCCGGGGCAAGACCTAATTTGATGGCGGCAATGGGTTCGGGATATCTAATAGCTTTAGTTAAACCAAAGAGGGCTACGTATAGAACAAGAATGACAACGAGAGTTCTTCGAATTAATTTGAGCACGAGTCAAGCCTAACTCCCGATAGGCTTGCGGGCATGGATGCCAAGGCGTTAGTTTCGCAGCTTGCTGACTCGGCACGTACTGCCGCCCGCACCTTGAGTGTTACCTCTTCTGGCGAGCGAAAAACAGCGCTGCTCGCTATTGCCGATGCAATTGAATTGCGCAGCGCTGAAATTATCGAAGCTAACGAGAAAGATATGGAGCGCGGGCGCACATCAGAACTTAACGCCTCCCTTCTAGATCGATTGCTTTTAACCCCAGAACGAGTAAAGGGGATTGCCGATGGTGCGCGCCAAGTTGGCGCCCTTGAAGATCCCCTTGGCAAGGTTCTTCGCCAATCAGTGCTACCAAATGGAATCGAACTCAAACAGATAACAGTGCCCTTTGGTGTCATTGGCATGGTCTATGAAGCTCGCCCAAATGTGACGGTCGATGCCGCCGTTATTTTGTTGATGTCTGGAAATGCGGCGTTGCTCCGCGGATCTTCTAGCGCGCAAGAGAGCAATCAAATTCTCGTTACGGTCATGCGAGATGCCCTAAAGACCACCAAGATTTCACCCGATGTCATCCAGCTAGTTCCATCTGAAGACCGCGAAACTGTCAAAGCACTGTTGCATGCTCGTGGGAAAGTAGATTTAGTAATTCCACGGGGCAGCGCATCACTGATTCGTATGGTTGTGGATGAATCCACAGTTCCAACGATTGAAACTGGCGCAGGCGTCTGTCATGTGTTTATCGATGAGTTTGCTGATCTCTCAAAGGCGCTTCCGATTATTATCAACTCAAAAGTTCAGCGCCCAAGTGTTTGCAATGCTGCTGAAACACTTCTAGTTCACAAAAATATTGCCGAAAAGTTCATACCCATTGCCCTTGCCGCCCTGCATGAAGCGGGTGTGATTCTGCATACTGATTCGGCCACACTTAAGTTAGCTCAGGGGATTCCAGTAAGTCTTGCAACGGATGAGAACTGGTCGACTGAGTACGGCACGCTTGAAATGAACGTTGCCATTGTTGATTCAGTGGATGCCGCCAGCGATCACATCGCGAAATTCGGCACCCAGCACACCGAAGCTATCGTGACCGAGAATAAGGACAACGCCGCTCGTTTTATCGCTTTGAGTGATTGTGCCGCCGTAATGGTCAATACATCCACTCGATTTACCGATGGAGAACAGATGGGTTTTGGCGCTGAAATCGGCATTTCAAATCAGAAACTGCACGCCCGTGGACCAATGGGCTTAGAGGCGATGACTACAACTACGTGGATTGTTACGGGAGATGGTCAGATTCGCAGTTAGTGCGCGGATTAATTAGACTCCACACCCATGAGCAGCCTTTCACGCGATGATGTCGCAAATCTTGCACGTCTTGCGCGCATTGAAATGAGTGAAGAAGAGTTAGTCAGCCTCTCCAATGAATTCACTGTTATTTTGGATGCCGTTGCTCGAGTGCAGGAAGTTGCCGGCGCCGATGTAGAGCCGACGTCACATCCACTTCCACTTCGCAATGTTTTTCGCCCCGATGTAGTTGTTTCCTCACTCACTCCAGATGAAGCCCTATCAGGCGCACCTGCGCAAGAAGAGTCACGTTTTCGCGTGCCACAGATTTTGGGTGAAGAAGCATGATTCATTTATCGGCCTCGGAAATGGCAGCAAAGTTAGTTGCCGGTGAAACAAGTTCAGTTGCGCTAACACAAGCACACTTAGATCGCATCGCAGCCGTTGATAACGATGTGCATGCATTTTTATTTGTTAATACCGAAGGCGCGCTAGAGCAGGCCCACGCAGTTGATGCTAAGCGCGCAGCCGGGGAAAAACTTTCACCTCTTGCTGGTGTACCACTTGCCCTTAAAGATGTTATGACGCAAAAGGGAGTGCCTACAACGGCAGGTTCAAAAATTCTAGAAGGTTGGCGCCCTCCTTATGACTCAACGGTCGTTACGAATTTAAAAAATAATGACATAGTTATTTTAGGTAAGACAAACATGGATGAGTTTGCAATGGGCTCGTCAACTGAAAACTCTGCTTACGGCCCAACGCATAACCCATGGGATTTAACGCGAATTCCTGGCGGCTCCGGCGGCGGATCATCGGCAGCCCTTGCCGCTTTTGAAGCACCTCTTGCTATCGGTACCGATACGGGTGGATCGATTCGCCAACCCGCTGCCGTTACTGGCACTGTAGGCGTGAAGCCGACATACGGTGGAGTTTCTCGCTTTGGTTTGATTGCATTTTCATCTTCCCTTGATCAAGCCGGACCTTGTGCGCGCACAGTGCTAGATGCTGCGCTTCTGCACGAAGCAATTGCTGGACATGATCCAAAGGATTCAACAAGCATTAATGCACCTGTGCCAGCGGTTGTAAAGGCGGCAAAGTCTGGCGATGTAAAGGGTATGAAGATAGGCGTAGTCAAAGAGTTAAATGGCGATGGCTATCAAAGCGGCGTTCGCACGCGCTTTGAAGAATCACTCGAGCTCCTAGCTGCAGCTGGCGCAGAAATAGTTGAAGTATCGGCTCCTAACTTTGAATACGCACTTGCTGCCTATTATTTAATTGCACCTTCTGAATGTTCCTCTAACTTAGCTCGTTTTGATGCTATGCGTTACGGACTTCGCGTTGGTGATGTCGATGGCGCATCAGCTGAATCGGTCATGAATTTAACGCGCGAAGTTGGTTTTGGCCGCGAAGTTAAGCGCCGAATAATTCTTGGTACGTACGCACTCTCGTCGGGTTATTACGATGCCTATTATGGAAGTGCGCAAAAAGTCCGCACGCTTATTACACAAGATTTCAATAAAGCCTTTGAAAAGTGCGACGTGATGGTCTCACCAACCTGCCCAACAACGGCCTTTAAAATTGGTGAAAAATCCGATGACCCGATTGCTATGTATTTAAATGACATTGCAACAATTCCAGTGAATATGGCTGGAATCGGTGGAATGTCACTGCCTGCAGGTTTAGCTCCTGAGGATGGTTTACCCGTAGGTTTCCAGATCATGGCACCTGCAATGCAAGACCAGCGTATGTACTTAGTTGGAGCTGCCCTTGAAGCGGCCTTGCTGACTAAATGGGGCGCACCATTGCTTTCAATGGCACCAGCATTGGTGGGCAAATAAATGGCACTTACATACGATGATGTGATTGCAAAGTACGAACCCGTTCTTGGCCTTGAAGTTCACGTTGAATTAAATACCCAGTCCAAAATGTTTTGTGGCTGCAGCACAATATTTGGTGGTGAACCAAATACCCAGACCTGTCCAGTGTGTTTAGCCCTACCCGGCGCCCTTCCGACCGTTAATGAAAAGGCGATCGAGTCGACGATTAAAATCGGCTTAGCCCTTAACTGTTCCATCGCCCCGTTTAGTCGCTTTGCCCGCAAAAATTACTTCTACCCAGATATGCCTA
>Ga0209829_10000955_pt1 | contig 24456 bp, 23 predicted proteins | sample C_140205_EF_Meta_FD_187311 | JGI IMG/M metagenome (GOLD analysis project Ga0209829, IMG submission 187311) | Freshwater microbial communities from Lake Croche, Canada to study carbon cycling - C_140205_EF_MetaG (SPAdes) (version 2) | ecosystem: Environmental > Aquatic > Freshwater > Lake... | reverse complement strand
CCGTCATTGCAGCTTCTAGACTACTCGACTGCCAACTCTATTGAGCATTTTATTCAGTACTATATTATGTTCTCAACCTTTGGTCTTCTTATGAATCTTATTCGGTTCTTCTTCTACAACTTTGTTACTCAGGAGAATAAGGACGCTGAAATTAAACAGCTCAGGGCAGAGGTGGAGAATCTACACAATGTTCTAGAGGAGGTCGTCAAGTTTCTGAACCGCAATCCTAAGAATTATGATGAGGAAAAGGCGGAGTTTGTAGATGAGTCTGAGGATGAAGAGGAGCAGGAGAAGCCTGAGGCTGCGCCGGCACCGCAAGCAGAGGACGAGAAAAAGATTAATTAAATAATTACTATAACTTACTCCACAAAGTCGTACGTATCGTACTCGAGACCGTCCACATCAATGTTTGCCTGGAAGACCATCTTATCGTGTGCGTAATCCGACCACTCACACTCTAGAAGACCCTGCTCCATATATTCGTCCGCTGCCTTGCCATTGCGGTAGTCACGGTCAAATAGGAAGAGTCCGTTGGCGTGTAGATCGTGCGTCTTACAGCAGATAAGAGTGCTTAGGGACTCGTCAATACGCGCATTGGGCTGAATGTACCAATCAGTACCGTGCTGAATAACGACCTGCATCGTCTTTGCCATCCACGATACATTAATGATACCTTCAGGCGTAGAAAACTGCGCAAGCTGCTGTAGCTCCCCAAGACACGGCTGAGGAATAGGGATTGAGTAAAACGTCGTAAACACGGGCATAATAGACAAGGTGGATACCTACCAATAACTGCAAAAACCACGGTTCAAATTTTTACGGTGGCGGAGAAAAATTGAAACCCCCAGTGGGCAAACTGCATTTTATGCCGCCTTTCTACCTATAAACTTTCTATCCTTCCTATCCTTTCTATCCTTCCATCCAAATCCAAATGGACTTTTACAGCATCAATGTCCCTGCACCCGCGCCTGAAGACTTTGACAACATGCATCTCATCCAGCTTGCGCAGATTGAGACCTGGAATAATGATATAATGGAGATTCATTGGCGCCCTGCCAGCCGCCAGATTCTTATCTCCATTGATGATGAGTGCATTGTCCAGCCTGATCATATTAATATTATCACAAGCATTGCAACACTCTTCTCGTGTGACGATTACCAGATTCGCATTACAAATCTGGCAATCGGCAATGACGGCGCAACTCCTGAGGAGTTATGGAGTCTTTACAACAGCAACTGGGTCTACTACGCTGAGAACAATGTCACACTCCAGTTCCGCGCCGATGTGGACTATGACGCTGACAGCGCACTACAGTGGGCTGATATTGTGCCTGACAGCCAGCCCTTTGCACCGATGCCTGATATCTACATTGAGTAATTTACTAAATGTCCAAACCCATAATAATCAAACAACCAAACCCGAAAATCAAACATCAAACATCAAAAAAATTTTTTTTACAGTGTGGTCCAGTATTTCGGCCAAGTAAATGCAAGGTTCTCAACCTCACGGTCCATTACACGCAACCCCGCAGGAAACTGCGGCAGATCCATAGGAGCCCTGTTCATCATAAATCCCCATTCGCCCTGGAACGACGGAATACATACATGGTAAGGAAACACCTCCATACCAAAAAACAACTGTTCGCGCATCCATACCATACCTTCACCGCATGCCACTTCATCACGTCCAGGACGAATCGGACCACAGTGAGTCACAATTCCGCCGCCAACCGCCAAATGCGACATAATACGCTCACGGAACCGAGGTCCGTATAGCGTATCGCTTTCAGAAACAGCCATATCCAGCATCTCTACATCAGGATCCGGCAGGTCAAGAATAATCGCATCATAGAGCCCATCGGTACGGTCCAAGAAGGAATTAATATCATCAGGGCAAAACATCAGTCGTGAATCCCCGCGGACCGACTCATCTGCCCAACCAAGATGCCGCTGGCACAACGAAACAAGGTCCCCATCAATATCCACCCAATCCACCGAGGCTACAGCCGCGTCCGACCACCGCAGTACCTCGCGCACCGTTGCCCCCTCACCGCCGCCAACCACTAATACCTTTTTGTTAGGAATCTCAGATAGCGAAGCCAGTAGCGGGTGAACTAAGTGCTCGTGATAAATCGCCTCATCGGACGACGACGATTGAATCTCGCCGTCCAGAAACAGTACCTGACCGTATGTGGGCGATTCGGCAATAACGACTTCCTGAAAGTCGGTCCGCCCCGCCCAAAACACACGCCGTAAAGGGTAGTTCGTATGTACATCGGCGCTGCACGCCGTCTCCGTAAACACTCCGTTCTCCAACTCACCCATCAACTCTATGTTAGAAATCGCAGGCATCTTATATTTTTAACAAGTCCAATATTTAAACCTCCGCCATTTTAGGATGGACAACTATTCACGGTCAGTATTAAAACGGACAAATACAACACGTCGTAACTATAAACCAACACAGATAAAACGGGGGAAGCCAACTTTGAATATTAATAGAACGGGTTATTATATACCCAGACCAAATCCTCTTGTAACAAATAATAAGGGTTCATTTTTATTTAGAGAAAATTCATTTTTTAGACTCCCGAAAACGCGTAAGCATCGCAGCCGCAACAAAGTCTAAACAAACTAGACAAATTATATTCTAATGAAAGTACTTTCGGCACTTCCATTAGGACGACTAGGAAATGTTATTTTTCGTTATTTAGCAATGGTAGTATTTTCGGTTATTCATGGTGCTCAAATTATAGATCCAAATGCGGAAACTCCGACTGTAGTTATATCTGATGAATCCTTTTTATCATTAATGGATTTATATTTGGCAGATATGACTACAGATGTTAATAAAGACTATACATATGGATTTATCGGATATTTTCAGCATGATATGATTTATATAAAATACAAGCAACAAATCGTCGATTATATTTGTCAACATCCAAATGATTGTCTTATGACGGATGGCAAGACCGCACTACGAACCGATTTTGCGTATGATACACAATATTATAAGGCAATCGAATTACTTGAACATCCTACTGGCGATTTTCCTGTTTACGATGTGGTTGTTCATTTACGTCTGGAAGATTTTATAGATAATGGTAGCGTAATACATCCATCTTCAGTGCTAGATGTATTAAAAACAATTAATGCAGATTCATATTGCATAGTTGTAAATAACCCTAAAACTGAGTTGGAAATGAACTATATTGAATATCTTAAACGTCATTATTCAATTACAATTGTATCAAACGATGTTATTACCGATTTTCATACAATGAAAAATGCAAAAACTCTTGTTTGTTCGCGGTCAACATTATCTTGGACAGCGGCTTTTTTCTCAACAACGGTTCAACAGGTATATATGCCAAATTATCCGGCAACACGTAGTCACGAAACATTCCGTAAACCGATTGAAAACACCATTGCGTATAATTACCGATCGTGTTCTAAATATGAGCTTAATGAGTTTTTATTATTAAACTAGTTCCCGATCGTACCAATGAACAGATACATAATCATAATCATTACCAACCTTTAACGTTTTTGAATTTTTCCACTTGAGATGGCGAATTGTACATTTATCAGAGTGATAATTCGTCATAAAAGTAATATACATTTCATATTCTGAAGCACCTGAAGTATCAAATTCACCACAACGCATTCTTGGTACAACCTTTTCTAAAAATACTTTCCAAAATGGAGACTTATGAGTATTTTCAACAAGGTCAATGAGTTCTTTTACGTATTTAGTTGTGAAGAGCATATGATGACAAATACCTGAATATGGAATAATTTTATTCAGCGAACTGTGTAAAGATTGTATATGTTCAAAATATGCTGGCCAATATTCATTTGCTGAATTAAATAATGTAATACCATTTTCAAGAAATTTGGTTGGTCTTAAGAAAAAGGTGTCGGCATCAAGCACAAGATAATTCGGCAGAATTCCTGGAATACAAAATCCTGCGTAGAATTTGAGAAGTTGTTGTAGATACCATCCATTACGATTGTCTGCTCCGTGAATGTCTGCCACGCTTTGTTTTGAAAAAGGGAAGACAGATTCTGGAATAAAGATAACACCGCTAATATCTTCACGTACTAGATTTGAAATAATATAAATATTTCTACGATTTATAATATTTTTTTTTGTATACTCGAGTTGTGTGTGAATTACAGATAAATCGTTTGGTCCTACAGGTATAACAACATCAATTATATCGTTCATTGCTGAATTATATAAATATATATTATTTAAACCATGTCTTAATGGTCTAAATAATACAAAATGCAAGTTGTTCTTGTTCACATAGGTAACAGTTTACCAATATATTTATTGAATTGTATTCAGCAACTACGTCATTTTGTATCGGTGCCTGTTCATGTTCTTCTTGAACGTCAACATATAAATACATTTAATACAATGATTGCGAATTTGCCAGATATTTATTGCATAGGGCTAGAAGATATTCCGAAAACCAGCATACATTACGAATTTATGAATAGATCATCTTTATCACAAGGATTTTGGCGTTCAGCAAGTGAACGATTCTTCTATTTGTATGAGTATTGTTTGCTCAAGAATCTTACAAATGTTGTCCATATTGAAAATGATAATCTTATATATTACGATTTTACTAAATTTCTAGATATTTTTTCGACAAAGCCACTATGGGCAGTCTTTGACGCCGAACACCGCTGTATACCAAGTTTTGTTTATATTCGCAACGCCGATTCTATAAAAGAGCTTGCCGAGTTTTTTCTAACAAATAGTACTGCAAATGATATGGAAACGCTCGCAATGTTTCGACAATGTAATCCAGAATTTATCGGTTGTTTGCCTATTATAACGAATTATATAGATCCGCTTCCAAGCCGATACTGTGAACACGCGCAAACCTTTGGCGTTTTGTTTGATGGCGCAGCGGTTGGTCAGTATATAGGAGGTATTGATAAAATACATAATAACGGAAATACTGAGGGATTTATTAATGAAACAACTATATTTAAATGTGATAAGGCAAAGGTTGAGTGGCGTCAACTAAATAGTCTAAATATTCCTTATCTAAATGATTTGCCTTTAGTAAACTTACACATTCATTCTAAAGAATTAGAACGTTGGATGAGTAAATGACGGATGAAATTGTAACAGGTGAACGGCTACAAGAAATTTGTGACTTATACTGTGGGTTAATCGATGATTTTCAGTATAATCCACGTATAGCTCAACAGACTACAAAGCATTTTAATTTAATGCAGTTGACCGATTCATGGAAGAATCCGTCTATTCTATTTTGTTATGGACATCAATTAAAACTTTTTATGGAGAAAAGGAATTTTTTACAAAATCCCTATTGGCTTGTAACACATAATTCGGACGAAAACATTACAGAGCAATACCGACCGCTTTTAGACGATCCAAAATTACAAGCAATGATTTCACAAAATGTATGTATTGAACATCCAAAATTACATATTCTTCCAATCGGTATCGCAAATAGTATGTGGACTCACGGCAATTTAACACCTATAAAAATGCTGATGACCTTTTTTGCTGAGAAGAAATCACGTGATTTATATTTTCATTTTAATATGAATACAAATCGCTTAGCGCGTGAGTTATGTTATAAACAAATTTCGGCAAAGGGATTTACATTTGAACAACCTAAATCACATATGGAGTATTTGTTACATTTATCAAAGCATAAGTTTGCTATTTGCCCAGAGGGGAACGGTATTGATAGTCATCGTATTTGGGAATGTTATTATTTGGGTGTAATTCCTATTGTTCATAAATCGGTTTTTACACAAAAACTTCGCCAAATCCTTCCCTGTATCCTATTGGATAATTGGAGCGATTTGAATCTGTTTGATTGTTTACAGCAATATTATACTCTGTATAATGAACTTATGGAGAAGCACAATATGCTAAAATTATCATATTTTGAAAATATGATTACAAAACCGATCCGTTAAAACTCATAAAATTTGATGAGTCGCCGCCCGTTTAAAAGAATAACATACAAAAAAGAAGAGATGCCGGTTTTGTCACATTCATCGGACACTGAATCCATCGTAGGGATTCAGTTTGGGGTCTTCAGCCCCGAAGAAATCCTACGGCGTTCCGTATGCGAAATTACGAATCCTTCGACCGCTGAGGGTAAGCTTAATGGTCTCTTTGACCCGCGTATGGGCGTACTAGAGAATGGTAAGGTGTGCCGCTCGTGCGGTCAGAACAATCACAGCTGCCCAGGTCACTTTGGACACTTTGTGCTTGCTCGTCCCGTATATTACACTCAGTTCTTCAAGCTGTTAATGAAGGTAATGCGCTGTGTGTGCTTCAAGTGTGGCAAGCTGCTTATTGATAAGCAGCGCCATCAACACCTGCTCAAGCTCAAAGGTGAGTCACGTTGGAAGATGGTGTTGGATGCTGCACAAGGCACGTCTCGTTGCGGTGAGGATATTGAGGATGGCTGTGGATCGCGTCAGCCCAATAAGTACCGTGAGGAGCCGGTCCATAAGATTTACGCCGATTGGAAGAATCTACAGCTCCCGGAAGGCGTTCAGGCACCTGAGGGTGCGACGGTTGATAGTGATGGTGTGATGAATCTTTCGATGCTGTTAGAGCCTGAGTACGTCCATCGCCTACTACGTCGCGTGACTGACGAAGATGTCGAGTTTATGGGATTCAGTCGTCATTGGTGCCGACCGGATTGGATGGTCTGTACTGTATTACCGATTCCTCCGCCTCAGGTACGCCCGTCGGTGACTCAGGATAATAATCAGCGTGCCGAGGACGACCTGACAAGCAAGCTGATTGATATCATCAAGGCGAACAACATGCTCAAGAAGAAGATCACCGATGAACCGAAGAAGCGTGCTATTGATGAGTGGACAAACTTGCTCCAGTATCACATTGCAACGCTGGTAGATAACAATATTCCTGGTATCAGCCCTGCTGCTCAGCGCAGCGGTCGTCTGCTTAAGTCGCTCCAGCAGCGCCTGGGGTCAAAGGAGGGTCGCATTCGTTCAAACTTACAGGGAAAGCGTGTGGAGTATTCTGCCCGTTCCGTTATTACGCCGGACCCGAATATCTCCGTCAAGGAACTCGGAATTCCGCTCAAGATTGCAACGAACCTGACGTTTCCTGAGAAGGTCACGCAGTTCAACATTGGCAAGCTATACAAGTTGATTCAGAATGGACCCGACGTCTATCCTGGTGCGAAAACGATTCAGCGCAACGACGGTCGTACCATTTCACTCAAGCATGTGAATGCTAAGTCACTGGAGTTGTTTGAGGGCGACGTTGTGAATCGCCACCTTATGGACGGCGATGTGGTACTGTTTAATCGTCAGCCGTCGCTACACAGAATGTCAATGATGGCGCATATTGCGAAGATTCTGCCCTTTAATACGTTCCGTCTCAATGTATTTGTGACGGCGCCCTATAACGCGGATTAACAAAAGTGAATCGTCTAAAGAAAAGTCTCCATTATAAATTAGAAAAACAAATGGCTTCCGGCAGCATTTATCAGGCAAAAAGTAAAACAACAAACAAAATATATGTTGGGCAAACACAAGATACGAAAACAAAAGACAATAAACAATACAAGTACGGTGTCGTAGGGCGATGGTCGGATCACGTAAGTTCGGCACTTCGTGGTTCAAAAACGCCTCTCGCCACTACGATACAAGAATTGGGAGCCGACGACTTTGAACTTACCTGTTTGGAAACAGGTATTCAAGAGGAACGGTTGGATGAACGTGAAGCCTATTGGATTTCTGTAAAACATTCTGTTGTGCCAGATGGCTACAATGTAATGCGTCATTCGCGCTGTAAACATAGGGAACAGACAACTATAGCAGAACATTATCTGCCGACGACAACAAAAGTTCGTCTATGTCCTGTAAATGCAAACGGTTCTCCAAAACTTGTATATGTTTATCTAGACCAAATTGAAGAAAATCCTGTAAGATTCGCTTTCGGACAAACAGGTGATAGCACATATGAAAACGCTCTTAGAGAAGCACAGGAATTCGCAACAATCTTTGCCGAGCACGGTATCGAAGTATTTGAGGAAGTCGCAGACGACCCCTATCGCAAATATGTAGAAAAGATCGAACAATTTCGTGACAAATTAATAGAACGAATTCGTATAGCTAACTTCAATAACCTCGTAGCCCTTCATATAAAAACAACTGACGGAACAAGTCGTATCTGTTTCGGTGGTAAAAAAATCAAACAAGATGATGCCTATAAAACTGCTCTTGCTATAAAAGAAAAATTAATGGAGACTCATACCAATATATTGGTACAAGACGACTATCGAAGTCCGCAACAGGCGGCTGCCTCTGATGTTGGTGCTAAAACATCTTAGGAAAAACAGTGTAACAGCACCCATATGGTTTACAGTCAATTTCATCCTGTAAATCAATGATATAACCGCCTAGTGTCCTAACCTGAGAGGGGTATGGGACGCAAGACCACCAAATTCAGGGAAACCCCTAAAGCCCAAGATTACCAAGGTACCGACGAAAGTCGCTACCGGCCACGGATAAAGTCCGAATGGATACGGTGACAACATCTTGAGATACGAGTTCTATATTCAACAAAATATAAGCAAGTAATGGGCAATCCTGACCCAAGCCCCTCTGGTATCAACATACCGTGGGGAAGGAGCAACGACTTGACGGTGGTCGGTCAAACTGGCAAGCGCCAGCAAGGCTTAAGATAAAGTCTACTCCGTGGTGAAAATCACGGTACAAATCCCATATGTTCGATGGTGATGAAATGAACCTCCACGCGCCCCAGTCGGTGGAGACAGCAACAGAATTAAGAGAAATTGCGGCGGTCCCGCTACAAATTGTAAGCCCCCGTGAGTCGGTACCGATTGTGTCAGTCGTTCAGGATACGCTGGTGGGTGCCAACCGCTTTACCCGCGCAAATGTGCTTTTCACAAAGAAGGAGGCAATGAATCTACTGGTTCACGCCAAGCGGTGGGAAGGTAAGCTGCCAGAGCCGGTAACCACCAGCCCTCAGCCGATGTGGTCAGGTCAGCAGCTCCTATCAGCACTTCTACCGCCAGTCAGCCTTCAGATGCCGAATAGCAGCTACACGGATGAGGATAAGAAGAACCCGCAGTCGCCGAACCTTGTCAAGATTCTCAACGGTGTGATTGAGCAGGGTATATTGGATAAGTCGGTGTTTTCCAAGCAGCTCATTCACATTATTTACAACGACTATGGACCAGATATTACGGTGGACTTCCTTGACAGTCTACAGGCGATGATTGCGAATTTCCTGATGAACAGCGGTTTCTCGGTCGGTATTAGCGATTTGATTGCCGATCAGGCAACCAATGACGAAATCAGTATTGCACTCAACAAGCTGACGAAGACGATCGAGGAGCAGATTCTTCAGCTCCATACCGGTCTCTTCGAGAACTCAAGTGGTCGCAGCAATCAGGAGGAGTTTGAGTCCAAGGTAATGAGTACACTCAATAAGGCTGTAGGTGAGGCAGGAAAGATTGGCTTGAAGTCCCTTGCCGATACAAACCGCATGACAAACATGGTAAAGGCAGGTTCGAAGGGCTCAGATGTGAACGTTTCGCAGATGATTGCCACGCTGGGTCAGCAGGCTATTGAGGGTAAGCGTGTACCGAACGGCTTCCAGCACCGAACATTGCCCCACTTCAAGCGGTTTGACGACTCAGCAAAAGCGCGTGGTTTCATTACCAGCTCGTACATCAAGGGACTCCAGCCCGATGAGTTCTTCTTCCACGCTATGTCGGGTCGTGAGGGTCTTATTGATACTGCCGTTAAGACCGCCGATACGGGTTATATGCAGCGCCAAATCCGCGTTGCTCTGGAAGACCTGATTACCCAGCACGACGGCTCAGTACGGGATACCAATGGCAATATGCTACAGGTATCCTATGGCGAGGATGGTATTAATGCGACGAAGCTGGAGAATCAGCCGCTTCCCCTATCCACAATGAGCGATTCTGATATTATTGCCTATGCCGCTGCGCCAGGTGCCTCTAAAGAAAAGGCGTACCAGGATGCGATGATTGAGGATCGCCGTATTATTGTGGAGAAGGTGTTTGGATCAAAGCCGCAGAAGAACGTCCGCTCGCCCGTTCACCTGGAGCGCCTAATCTTTGCGATCAAGTCGCAGTTTAATTTGGATACTGCCAACGGCGCCGCCCTTGCCTCCCCTACTGCCGTGTTAGAAGCACAGGAAAAGATTCTAGCGAAGACGCACGCACATAATAAGATTTGGGCGGCACTGGTGCGCTACCACCTTGCGCCTTCCCGCCTTGCCAGCATTGGCTACACGCAGCCAGCACTGGATGCTCTTGCCGAGGAGATTGTTCTCAAGCACTGGAAGTCGTGGGTGGAGCCTGGACAGCCTGTCGGTGTGATTGCTGCGCAGTCAATCGGTGAGCCAGCGACGCAGATGACGCTCAACACATTCCATTTAGCTGGTGTAGCAGCCAAGTCAAATATGACGCGAGGTGTACCGCGTCTCAAGGAGTTGCTCAAGGCAACCCGCAATCCAAAGGCGATTGAGTTGAATATTTCACTCCGTCGTGATATTCGCGATAAGAAGGAGGAAGCCCGTCGTGTCTCAAAGGAACTAGAGTTCACGCTACTCCAAGATATTGTTACGGTTGCGCGTATTTACTACGACCCCCGTGACAATGAGACGCTTATTGCGGACGATGCCGATTGGCTTGCGTATTTGGCGGCGTACGAAAAGGCAACGGCACCGTTAGCCGCGGCGGAGGGTGTGACACATGATCCTCTCAGTTCAACACCGGTCACGGAGGAATCTGCTCCAGTCCAGGAAGAGCCAAAGTCACCGTGGATTCTGCGGTTTGAGCTGGATCGCGAACAAATGTTCAATAAGAATATTACAATGGATGACATTGCGCTCATTCTCAAGACAAAGTTCAGCAGTGATATTACAAGCATTTACACGGATTACAACGCAACCCGTCTTGTCTTCCGCATTCGCCTGACGAAGACCGATACGGCAAGCGATGATCTGAATACGCTTAAGTCGCTGCAAAACAAGGTACTGTCTTGTACGGCGATTCGCGGCATTCCTGGTCTCCGCTCGGTGAATTACCAGAAGGTGGCGGATACAGTGGAGCTCCGCGACGGTAAGTACATGCCGGCGGAGCAGTATGTGCTTATTAGCGACGGCTCGAATTTCCTGGATGTTATGACGCATCCTGATGTGGACCCATCGAAGCTCATTTCTAGCAACGTTCACGATATGTTTGCGAATTTGGGCATTGAGGCAACGCGGGCAACGCTCTACAAGGAGATTACGACACTGTTTGCCGAGTCTGGCAGCTCGGTGAACTACCGCCACGTTTGTATATTGCTGGACAAGATGTGCCACAAGGGACGTACAATGAGTATTGACCGCTACGGTATCAATAAGAATGATATTGGACCGCTGGCAAAGATGTCGTTTGAGCAGACGGAGGATATTGCGCTGCGTGCCGCCATCTTTGGCGAGCGGGACCCTGTACTAGGCGTCAGCTCTAAGGTGATGCTGGGTGCGCCGATTAAGGCGGGCACTGCCTTCTCTGAGCTTCTGTTTGACGAGACGACGGCAATTAAGTTCGCGGAAGATACCCCCGAACAGCACCCTGTTGAGTACGATAGCTTAGCTCCATACACTACGGATGAGATGAATGACGCACTTTATGGTGCCGATGACAACGGCGAGTGCTCGACCACAAATCTCCGTATTCCGGTCAGCCTACCTACAATGAGCCAGCACGCCGCGGTATCAATGGAAACGGTCAACGAAGAGGAGACGGAGGGTGATGATATTGCGATTTACGAATAATCCAGTCCCCCAGTAGATGGAGGTTGGCTATAAGGTATTTCCGCGAGGAAAGCGTTACGCTTATATAATGATGAACGGCAAACCCGTCTTTTTGCGTAATATTGTATTTATTCACAACGAAGAGAATCCCAGTCAGATAGTCATTGTACACGAGTGGGGAATGTCGGATCAACGGTGGGAGCCGCCGAAGGGTCAGTTTGAGTGGGACGAGCTGGGCGCAACACGTAAAGGTGTTATAATGCCGTATAGGCAAATTCTTGGAGCAATGCGACGAGGAATTCTGCGCGAGACAAAGGAGGAGGCAAAAATTATGCCTAGTGAACTTATCAATTTAACTCCGCTGAATACAGGATATTCGCAAGATTGGCCAGAATCCAATGTGCCGAACGCAATGTTTATGTATCAGTTCTGGCGCGCCACTATTACACCTGCCACTATGTTAGAAGCTCAGAAACGCACAAAAGAGCTGGTTGACAATAAGGATTGGCGTCACCTTTTGCCACCCGATGTATTGGAAAAGGATGATATACGTTGGTGGTCGCCAAATATGCCGAATGCGTATAAGCATATTCGTGGAGGTTTTTCACAAAAAATGACGGCGCTTTATTTTGAATTGCTGGATAAATTACGGAAGTAATAATATGGATTACAAGGTGCTAGAGGTATGGGGGTCCGGTGGACCATCATCAATCCCGCTAAGACCTAATACGGATTTATATCCTGTAAAACAAGTGTATGTTTGCGCATTAGAGAATCGTGCGCTACAGCAGGCAAAAAACGAGATTAACCTGTTTTACCAGGAGGGAAAATGGGACGATTATAAGAAGGTAACAAATCCTTACGAGTATATCTTTCTTTCGTGGAATCGTCGATCATCTCGGTCGGTTGCGACTCGTCAGCCCATTTCGCGTTCCTATTTCAAAATGATTGAGATGTGGAAGCGATTGGATCTTACTGCCGAACTGGCACCGCTAGTGAAGCGTAATGTAGGTATTGGGTTAAGAACCGTACACGCAGCGGAGGGTCCTGGTGGATTCATTGAGGCGTGCCTAGTTAGTGCAACAAGAAATATGGTAAAGCTTGATGATTGGGGATATGTTGGTACCAATGCCATTACACTACGATCGGATGCGAAAAATGTACCTGGGTGGCGTAAGGCGGCAAAGTTTCTGGCGTACTGGCCGCAGATAACAATTCATGACGGAGAGGATGGTACAGGCAATATTCTTCGAAAGGCGAATCAGGACCATTTTGTAAAGTGGTCAAATCTACGAAATCCAAATGGCGCTCATCTTTACACAGCGGATGGCGGATTTGATTTTAGTAGTGACTACAACGCGCAGGAGGATTCCATCTTTCCGCTACTGCTTGCAGAGGCAATTATTGGACTTAAGGTGCTTGGCAAGGGCGGTTTTATGATTATTAAGTGCTTCGATACAACGGAACAGCCGACATTGGACTTGCTGTGGCTGCTAAGTCGTGCGTTCCGTTCGTGGGGCATTTCCAAGCCGAATACATCGCGTTCTGGCAATGCGGAGCGCTACTTTATCGGAAAAGGGTACTTGGGACCCTCATCGGATATTATTAATTTGCTGGACGCGTATCAGGCAAAGCAGCAATTTACGTTTCCTATACTTTCGCATCCTGTAGAATGCGAATCATGGAAGCCGACTATGGACCTTATTCGGCAGCTTCAGACGGATATTGAGCAGATGGAAATTATCGTTATTCGACAAACGCTGGATCTTATAAAAACGACGGATCCGACCGTTATTGAAAAACTAGTACGTGAAAATGTGAATCGTTCTATTGAATGGTGTCAAAAGCACGATGAGGAGATTACAATGACATGGGTGAACGAAATGGATAAGAATGTTGCAAAGGAGACACAGGATCTACTTAATATTCTCAATCCTCCGCCGCATAACATTCCGTATTCTTATGCGAATTGGACACATAAGAGTACAATAACAAATACGCTTGTATTTGATAACTTTCGTATGGGAGAATCGGCGCCAGCGCAGACTTTAGTTGTAAATCCATTTATGCGACTCAAAACGGTAAAGCCGATGAATATGTTTGGGTCATCAGTTACTTCTTAGATTTATCCTTCTTAGCCTCGCCAAGCTGCGGCTTGACAATGCGGTCAACAAGCATAGTTCCCACATTAACAGATGCGTTATGCTGGGAAATATTACCGCGTTCAATCTTATCCAACTGGTCAACCATCATTGCAAGAATATCCCGACGGTAATCCTTTTTTAACAGCATTGCGAAGATGCTAGGAAATTCCTTTTGATATTCGGCAAAATCGGTACTGATTTGCACAGGAGTCTTGGTTTTCATAGCCTCTTCAATATCAAGAATCATTTCACGAGCGCGTTGGGATTTGGTGGACATCTATCTCCTGTTCTTCTTATTCTTTTTCCAAATAATAAACGCTCCCCATAGTAAGACATGCGCCGCAAAAGCAGCAAACGCCAGTCGCATCGTAGGGTCGGTGGTGCCGATATTGGTGTAGATAAGACAACCGGCGTTCTTTTACCGGGTCAGGAAAGTTCACTTGCCGGTATATTACCAACGACAACATGGGGGTCGTGGGCAAATTATCCGGGTGCGTTAGCGTGGTCGCCAAATACACAGGCTCCTCCACCACTTGCAAATGGAGGGCTTTATACAGGTCCGCAGTCAACGGGAATATGGGCGTCACAGCCCTTTCCCGCCACACAGTACGGCGAAATGGCGGAGGCAACAAAGGTCGCAGGGAATCCCGACGTTTTCTTCCAACAGCGTCCTAATGATAATACGGGTGCAAGCTTTGCACCGTTTGTATCAGTGCCATTAAGCAGTGAGCATTATAGTGCTATGATGCCGGCAAAAGTGGGTGGTAGACGCCGAGCCAGCCGTAAGACTCGTCGCAACCGCAATCGCAAATCTAGGAAACTAAGTCGTAGACATAAGTAAGGGAATGGCAACTGCTGCAAATACCAATTTAACGTACAATGTAGATCCGCGCCTGCCCGTGGGCGATGGACTCAATATATCAGATCCCTCCCATCCTAAAAACGTTATCAAGAATCTACTACAAACACAGAATCAGGCAACAACAGATTCCTACTATGATAATACGCCTCAGCGGTTACCAACAGGCGTACACGAAGGGTTTGCGCCATTTTGGACAGAATCTGTGATGACAAATCCGGCACAAACCCAGCATATTTTTCTTGTGTCAGCAATACTAGCCATTATATTATGTCTTGTATTTGTAGAGCAGGCGTCACACCTATTTATTAAAATCGCAATTGTACTTGTAATGGTTTTATGTATCCATTATCTGCTTGCGAGACTCGAAAAGCGAACTGTGTAGACTTTTTTAGCAGCGGCTACGCGAAATAGCATATCCTCTAGGCGTGATTTATGAAGGTACATCTTATTGTCAATACGTGGTACCGTCTCTACGTCCTCAACCTCAAAATGAAACTTAAGGCTAAAGGACGCAAAATACGCCGTAATACGTGCTACGTCCTCTTCAGAAATAAGCGCAATCGTAATGGGCGGCGGATACCAGGACTTGAGAATCTCAGTCATTGTAATCAGAAGGACTTCAAAGAGCGCTTGAATGTCGCCATCAGTATCAATCTCAAACTGAACACTGTTAGGTGGACCCGGCGGCTTCTTCAAAAGCTCTGCTACAAACTCTACGATTTCCTCGTTGCCGTTCGACATCTATACATCAGTCAATCCGCGATTATTTAGACCCTTTCCCAGCGCTGCTAAGAAACTACCTTCACCGCACTATGTATAAATGTATCACACGCTACAACCAGAACCATAACAACTGCGATTGCCGTGCCTACGGCAAGCGTTGCTGCCTGTCGTGTATCACGATTGACAGCAATATTTGCTAGCCCTAAAAATGGATCAACGATTGTTTCCGTGTTACCAGTGAGTTTCTGTTCTGCGCGGGTTATTACACACCCAAAAAGCCATTGGCTTGCCATAACAACTAATGCGACAGCCAGAATTATAAGGCGACCTGGGTGATGAGATGGAAGTATAAAAAAGAGAGAGATGACGGAGCCAATAATCATAGGATGGAGAGCCATAAGAGCTTGTCCGTGTGCAATATCACCGCCGGGCAACCAGAAAAAGACAACACGTGTAAGCGCAATAATAACCGCTATTAAACCATCGCGAATTTCCCGTAAAATTTGTTTTGGTTTACTAATATTACTTACATCGGCTGTAGTATTGTTCATTTGGATCTTACTTGAAAACCCGATTATAATATAGGAGATATGCCGAAGTCAAAGCTGCCACATATGTCGTGGTCAATGATTATACTTATACTAATCCATACGGCAAGTCTAATATTTTTCCTCTATAACTATTTCAGAACTCCACCGCCCCCATCTACACTTGTGATTAACTTAGATACGCGCAAAGATAAATGGGAACTAATCCAAAAGGAATTTGCAAATTGGTCACCGCCTATTGAACGTATGTCAGCGATTAAGTACTCACCCGGTTGGAAAGGTTGTACGCTATCACATAGAAAGGCAATAGAAATAGCAAAAAAGCGTCACTATCCGTGGGTACTTATTGCGGAGGACGATTGCCAACTCACTTCAGACGCTCAAGAACGGTTTCATGCGCTTCTGCCGTATCTTTGGAAACATCAGCACCGCTGGGATGTATTTCTAGGAGGTGTAACACAGCTAACAGAGTCGAAGGTTGTATCAAAAACACCCCCACTATTCAAAGTAAAGGGATTTACTACTCATTTTTGTTTGATACACAGGGCGGCATATAATAAGATCTTACGCCATATGCCAAGTGATCCGAACAAAATGAAAGATCCTGTAGATGTATGGTATAGAGACCATCTACGCCTTTGGACAACGGTGCCATTTTTAGCAGTTCAACAGCCATCATATAGTGATATAAATAAGAAAGAAATGAATTATACAGAATCGTTTGATAATGCGGAAAAACTATTAAGAAAACTTATTAAATAACAAAAGATGGAGTGTCCTCCTATACTTGTGATTAATCTTGACCATCGTGCCGATAGATGGGAACAGATACAAAACGAATTTAAGGATTGGTCAGTGCCTCTAGAACGTGTTTCCGCTGTTAAATACAATCCTGGTTGGATAGGATGTTATTTATCACACATAAAATGCGTAAAAATAGCAAAAGAACGTAATTATCCTTGGGTGTTAATTGTTGAAGATGACTGTATATTAGAACCCGATACAAAAAGGCGGTTTACAACAATTTTACCTTTTCTATGGAATACACGCACGCATTGGGACCTTTTTATGGGTGGTATGGCGTGTGTCGATGGATGTAGTTTAATAGATAGTAAATATAAGATTGTTCAGGCAAGAGGATACGACACCCATTTTTACTTGATACATAATGATAAATACAATCGTATACTCGATATTATGGACCGAAATCCGATTGATATAACCGACCCTTGCGATAAATATTACCGTACGTTTATGCGCCAATGGACAATACATCCATTTTTGGCAAGACAACATATTGGAATAAGTGATATTACTGGAGATGTAAAAAGAGGTAGTGAAGATGCGTATACGCGCGCTGAATTGGTTATTGGTGTTATCGCATATAATACGGATGATAAACAATTAATCAAACATACTCGCCCACTTACCTACAATGATTTATTCTATGACAGTCCTACTATACAATTTCCACCTATACTTGTTATTAATCTTGATCATCGTACCGATAAATGGGAACAAATACAACACGATTTTGCGGATTGGTCAGTGCCTCTAGAACGTGTATCGGCAATCAAGCACGATCCTGGATGGAAAGGTTGTTATTTATCACATATTAAATGTGTAAAAATCGCAAAAGAGCGTAATTATCCGTGGGTGCTTTATTTAGAAGATGATTGTATGCTCAAACCAGATGCAAAAGAACGCTTTAAGGAACTACTACCCTTTTTATGGAATAATCGTACACATTGGGATTTTTTTATGGGCGGTCTTGCATGCTTAATTGGAGGTGCGGTCGTATCCAAAGAAAATCGCATAGTTATGGCACAAGGATTTGGTGCGCACTTCTGTTTAATACACCGTGATACTTACGATCGTATATTAGACTTAATGGATAAGAGTGTCGAAGAACTAGATGAACCGTGTGATTGGTATTTTCGTAATTATATGCGTATGTGGACAACAGTCCCATTTATAGCACAACAGCAATCTGGAATGAGTGATATCAGTAATGTATATAAGGATAGTCTCGATTTATACGCCGAAGCAGAACAAGCTCTTAGCAATATATTATAATCATCGGATAACAAATATCAAATCATATAATGATATGATACTTGAAAAATAGAATTTGCCTTCTTGCGGAATCGAACCGCAGACCTTCTGCTTACGTTGTTGGAGCGACTTAGTCACGACAATACAAGGCAGACGCAATACCACTATGCTAAAAAGGCTTCAAGAAGATACACATGTCGTCGCCTTAAATCGCCTCGAGGCTAGTCCATAAACAGCAGATTCGACAGACCGTTTTGGAAACGTATCCAGTTGGTGCCGACCACAAATAGCGAAACTGTCCATTCGCCATCAGAGGAACCACCTGGTGGTGCCACAACTAGGCTGAGTTTCATATCTACGCGATCGGGATTAAGGGTGCCACTGGGGTCAAATTCAGCAGGCTTTTCGGCGAAATTATACGCATAGATATAATTGCCATAACCACGTATACCACCGGGCAGCGGCATATTGCCGGTGGCGCGCCACCATCGTTCAGGTTGGTCTGCCCATACAGCTGTGCCCACCATCAGGGTTGCGTGTACAAGTAACGGGCGATAGGGATTCCAGGTAGGATTATACTCATTCTCCAAAAGTGCCGAGTAGTTATTCCAGTCATTGAATTGCTGAACTGACGCATTGCGTCGTAGGAAGAAAATCAACTGCCGAATGGGACCGTTTGCTGTGGTAATTGGCAATTGAATCTTAATCGTATTACTAATTGATGTGTTGGTAACGTATTTAATCGGCTCGGCAAATCGCGTTTCAACTACCTGTTCCATCATAATTTCGTGAACTTGATGCATATACGCCTCACGTAATTCACCATCAATTTGGGAAATACCGCATACTAAATCTGCTGTTTGAAATCCAGGTACCCCATAACCAACCGCGATTGTTTCGAATTTACGAAATGGATATAAATAATCGCGTACTTGGAATGTTGTTCCTAGTGGAGTTTCGTCACAAGTTAGTGGCGCACTGACCTTGCGAATGACTTCACTAAAGGGACGAAGTGTGATGTGAAAACGAACTGTATTAGGACCACTTGAAGATATTAGAGGAAAAGCAGTATTGACGTGTTTCGCAAACCAAAATGGCAAATAACAGTATACATATCCATCTTCACTCGGTAAAATATTATTCACACCTGGTGTCGTATATGAATTGTAGATTCCGTCATCATATGCTACACCGGTCGTTACACTATGATTCATCTTATTCCAGGTATTGATCCAGTCGCCGCTAAACGATTCAATAATAACGCCATCGACTTCCATTTCAGCTTTCTCAATAGCAATTGTACCGAGACTTTTTGCCCAAATGAAAAAGTCGGCTGTATCGATGGGCACATAGTTTTGAACATTGGGTCCGATACGTTTAGCGGTATCTCCAGGTAACCAGGGAAGCGGCTTGAGACGTAGCGCAATCCAGTTAAGGAAGTCGCCCTGCCAGGGCCAAGGAACTTCAAAGGTAATGCGTTGCCCCCAGTTTGGCGAACCTTGGAAGGTCCAGGTGGCGACATCTTGGGTAAAGTTATGGTAGGGCTTATTTTCGGGACGGAACTTGGTTTTATCCGCATTTGGTGGATAGACATATTCATCAAAATCGGAACGATCAATCAGTGAGACGATCTTCTTTAGTTCGCCGACAGGCTTAGCGGACGCCATTGCTTACGTCTTCTAGTATGTACTTTAGATAAACCGGGCTTTAGTTTGTCCACTGGCTTTCGCATACATTACAAATATACTGGAACTTGAGATTTGTGGGGTCAGTCTTAATGTAGATGACGTCACGTAGGTCAGGATTCGCAACGGAGGGGCAGGCAGTATTGCGGCAACTAATGGTCTTGACATGTGGAAGGGTCGGGTCCTGGCGCGTATAAGCATTCACGGTGATACCGGATGCAGCACCGCCGGCGCTGCTACCGGAGCGGAAGTTTGTTTCTAATACAAGGGCGTCCATCTTTGTAGTGGGCTTAAATGGCTCGGAATGTCCGCAGGCATTACACTTGAGATTTGCTCCCGCAGGTGTAATATCGTAACCGTACATATTCTCGCATCGAATACAAAACTTCATTTGTATCTCTATACCTTCTGAGGATTTCAAGTTTAAGCCGTCAAATTTTCAAGCCAGTGCCTGAGCATCAAGGGCAAGAGTTTCAAGTGTGCGATGGATCGGGCAACGGCACGTGCGGTCGTGGATTGTAGTATGGACACTGTACATCATAGAAATCTCTACATCATTCTTGTAGGTAAATCTAACATTTTGAACAGATACCAAGCCATCCGCACGGGGCGGATCTTGGTTGCTAACAGTATAGGGATTTGTAAACTGCTCGGCAATATAATTGTCCGTTACATCTACATTGCCTAGCGTATGTAGATAGGCAATAGTAATGATAGCGGCATCTGAAAGTGTAGCATTTGTAAAGGTGGCGATTGGCATCTCAGTGTCTTCGCCGTAAATCAGAGTCGTAAATATCGACATTGTTATAGTTAAAAAGAATCAGTATATCTTTAAGTTTATGACGAGCACATCAAGCACTCCTTCTCTTCTTTAGCTGAAAGCTCTTTGACCGGTGCTAACTCAGCCGCAGATGCAGCAGCGGGTTCAACGGTGAACTTCTGTGCCGATGCCACCGCCCGTGTGCGCAAATAGTAAATACCGGTCTTGAGCCCCTTGCGCCACGTGTAGAAATGCATAGACGACAGCTTGCGGAAATCGGGGTCGCCGAGGAACAAGTTGAGCGACTGAGACTGGCAGATGTACGGACCACGGTCCGCCGCCATATCAATCAGCGTTTTTTGTTTGATTTCCCAGACGGTCTTGAATACATTCTGGATATCCTCGGGCACACCGTCTACTCCAGTTACGGAGCCATTATTGCGAATGATGGCATCCTTCATTTCAGTTGACCAGAGACCGCGGGCAAGCAGCGCCTTGACAAGGTGCTTGTTGAGTACGATGAACTCACCGGCAAGGGTACGACGCGTGAAGATATGCGTCGCATAGGGCTCGATACATTCACAGTTGCCGAGGATTTGGCTCGTGGAGGCGGTAGGCATTGGAGCAATAAGGAGGGAGTTTCGCATGCCAATGCGGCGCACAGTGTTGATAAGCCCATCCCAGTCCAGACCTTCATCTTGAAATGGGTTAATATTCCATAGATCGGGCTGTAACTTACCCTTCCACGCTGGGGAACCGACAAATGTCTCATAGCGTCCCTCCTGAGCCGCAAGGTCGCACGATGACTCAACAGCAGCGTAGTACATATGGGCAAAGATACGCTTGTTCAACGTCGCCGCTTCAGGTGATTCCCACGCAAGTCCAAGCATTGCGAAGACGTCCGCCAACCCCTGTACACCCAAACCAACAGGGCGGTGGCGCTTATTGGAGCGCTCCGCTTCGGGAATTGGGTAGAAGTTGATATCAATGACCCGATTGAGATTCTTAATCACAACGCCGACGACCGAGCGGAACTGCTTGAAGTCAAACTCCCCGCCGCGCACAAATGCCGGTAGGCTCATCGAGGCAAGATTACAGACCGCCGTCTCATCAGCAGACGAGTACTCCAGAATCTCCGTACACAGATTGGACGACTTGATGACGCCAAGGTTCTGCTGATTGGACTTGAGATTTGCGGCATCCTTATAAAGCAGATACGGTGTGCCGGTCTCAATCTGCGACTCTAAAATAGTGAACCATAGCTTCTGTGCCTTCACCGTCTTACGTCCGCGTCCCGTCGCCTCATAATGCTCGTACAACGCCTTGAACTCGTCGCCGACCACATCCGCCAACCCAGGAGCTTCATTGGGGCAAAACAGTGTCCAATCACCGCCGGCATCTACGCGCTCCATAAACAGGTCAGGAACCCATAGGGCGTAGAACAGATCGCGTGCCCGCTCCTCCTCTGAGCCCGTATTACGCTTCATCATCAGGAAATCCTCAACATCGGCGTGCCAGGGCTCCAGGTACATGGCAAAAGAGCCATTACGTTTTCCGCCTCCTTGATCGACATAGCGTGCCGTGTTATTGAATACACGAAGCATTGGAACAATGCCGTTGCTAATACCGCCGGTGCCCTTAATGAGCGATCCAGTCGCACGAATGTTGGAAATATGGAGACCAATACCGCCTCCATACTGGCTAATAAGTGCACAGTCCTGTAGGGTATTGTAGATTCCACGAATAGAGTCCTCCTTCATAGCCAGTAGGAAACAGTTTTCGGCAACAATTCCTCCTACGCTATACGAATGGTCGTCCTCAATTCCAAGAGTATACACAAATTCGGGTTTAATGTCCAGAGGTATCTTGTCATTGAGTCGCATAAATGTAATACCATCAATAACACGGGTCTGTTTCCAACCGCTTACATCTGTCTCATTCTCAGAAATACGTGTATCATTGTAGAATTTTTTGATTTTTCCCGATACAATATGATAAGGAATATTCATACGACCAGTAGATTTCTTGTTATCGGCATGCATTATTGTAAGTGTAACTGGGATACCTACAGAGCGTGCTAAGTGAAAGATATCTTGGATAAGGGGAGGATTTGTAAGTTGGAGTGTAATATTTCCTTGCCTAGAAAGACACCCGTCACTTGATACTAGACCTGATAGGAAAGATTTGATACACTCATATGATAGACGATTAAAGAATGATGGTAGTCGCTTACCGTCAAACTTACATTTGAAGATGCTTTTGAAGATATGAGCGATATATAAGTTATTTATAGCCATTGAAACCATGTTATGCCCATCCCTATGGACAGAAACGTGACGAATGCCAAATTTCTCATACATAATCTTAGTTACAAAGTCGATAAGCACTTCATTTGTATTATGTGAGACAATATTAATAGAATGAGGAACCATTTCTCTGCGTGAATTTTTGCCATGTGATACACATCCATCGCCATACCAAATTCCCATAAATTCCATCATTTCCTCGTCAAATACCCAATAGCGTTTGAAGGATGATCCCACCTTTTCACTTGGATACTCGTTGCCGTTTGGCATACGACGGGTCCAGCAACTGTAAGGTGTAACTGTATCCTCATTATACTCAAACCGATATGAGATTTTGTTGCCGTCACCAGAAATAGTATCTAAAATAGTTTTTACATCAAATACATAGTGTTCATTATTTGTAATATCATTCTTTTTAGGAACTGCAATCCAGTCACCTACACGCAGATAATCTACAGTATTCCATGTAGGTTTAATACCCCATTTCTCTTGTTCATCGGAAAGAGACATAAGACGATGATTTTCGGTAACTTGAATGCGTGGTGTTCCAGCAGGTTTAATTTCATAGATTTTGCGTTCACCGAAGGGATTACGATGTAGTTGAACGACCTTTTTGATATTGCCTGTATGTGTTACAACTTCATCACCAATTTCAACATCTTCAATTGATTTAACGCCATTCATAGTATGAACTGGGGTTCCTGCTACAAAACACGATGAAAGTTGCGGGCGCTTGGTGCCGGAATTGAATAGCGTCGGTGTAGCGTGGGTGTAGAACTTCTGCGACATCAAGTCGTACGTCTCAAATGCGCGCTTCAAGTCCGTGCCCCATAGACCAAGGGCAACACGCATCCATAGATGCTGCGGACGCTCAACAACGCGACGGTTTGTATCACGAAGTAGGTAGGCACGCTCTAGCGTTTTGAGTCCGAAGTAGTCAAGCAGAAAGTCGCGGTCGTAGTGAATGTGCGACTCAATCAGCTCTGCGTTGTCCTTTACCAGTGTAACAAACGCAGGGTCGAGCAGGGATGCCGGCTCTCCCTTCTTGTCGCAAACGGCATCTAGCAATTCTACAAGGGAAAGCATAGTAGCGGGCGTATTCTTTTGATGATTGCTAATAGCAACCTGGCTGGCAAGGTCGGCATAGTCGGGATGAATTGTTGACCAGGAGTATGCAAGGCTTGCAGTAATATTATCTAGTTCGGTGGTTGTGATACCATCTACAATACGAGCCAGTACACCCTGTGCTACCTTAGTAGGGTTGACAGTTAGCCCCGCCGCTGCTTTCGTAATACGTTCCTGTACTTTCTCGAACGCTACATCCTCTTTGCGTCCGTCGCGCTTCACAACTTGCATGTTCTGTTCCATTGTTGCGAAATGTATCAAGGCATTTCGGACGCAGCCAAGAACTCAATTTTTTACCGCATCCCTAAACAAGATGGTGGCTGTAGCGTGGCTTGTATTTTCATTTACGGTATTTGCCGTTGCTCTCATAGGACTCTCCAACCTTAATAAATTT
>Ga0209829_10000954_pt1 | contig 24458 bp, 14 predicted proteins | sample C_140205_EF_Meta_FD_187311 | JGI IMG/M metagenome (GOLD analysis project Ga0209829, IMG submission 187311) | Freshwater microbial communities from Lake Croche, Canada to study carbon cycling - C_140205_EF_MetaG (SPAdes) (version 2) | ecosystem: Environmental > Aquatic > Freshwater > Lake... | reverse complement strand
TGGCACACTACATTCACCTCAACCCGGTGCGGGCGAAAATCATGCCGACGGAGCGCCTGATCGAGCACCGCTGGAGCAGTCTGCCACTGTTCGCCGGAAAGAACCGTCCCAACTGCCTGGAGGCGGGGACGGTGCTCGCCGAAAGTGGTGGTCTGGCTGACACGGCCGCCGGGTGGCGGCGCTATCTCGCCTACCTCGCTGTGCTGGCGGAGGAAGATGCGCAACGCCGCGACGAAAAATTCGGCCGGCTCAGTCGGGGATGGATGATCGGTTCGGCGGATTTCAAAGCGGACTTGAAGCAGGAGCTGGTGGCGAAAGGCGCCGGTAAGGAGCGGTTCGAGTTGCTCGGTGCGGATCGGGAGGCGCAGAACGAGGCGCGGGCAGAATTATGGGAGGAACGGTTGCGCAACGCCGCGACGTTGCTGGGGGTGACGCTCAACCGGCTGCCTGCCGCAAAATCGGCGCCGGAAAAGGTCCGACTCGCGACCGTCATGAAGACGACGACGTCGGTATCGAACGGCTGGCTGGCAACGCGGTTGCACATGGGCGCGCCGGGCAGTGTCACGCAGTATGTGCGGCGGTTTCGCCGGCGCGGGGAAGCGGAGAAGCGGGCGTTTAAAGCCGTCTTGTCCAAAGTTCAAACATGACCGCTTCGACTTGATCTTGACCTCTGCGAATTGATCTCGTGGCCGTTTTCATTTTCCCCAAACTTCACGGCCGGCCCAAACCGCCTCTGCCCAGCGTTCAGCGCACGTAGAAATCGGGCGGAATTTCCAAAGAAACGCCCAGGTTCAGAACGTTTCCGTACCTACGGCCGGTGCCCAGCCCAGCGGCAATTCGCCCTAGCTGAAGATTTATTACCCTCTCCCCGATCCCGGCTTTACGCACCGGCGTCCCAGCACAAGCTCGTCGCGTGAGTTCCCTCCCGCCTTCCTCCACACGCGTGCAATGGAAAATCGACGAGTGCGCCGTCTATTTCGACCGGTTGCACCTGCGCGGTTGGTGCCATCATGCCGGCGTGCCCATCGAGCGCGTCGAACTGATCTACCCTGAAGCTGCGATCACCCTCCCCGTGGCGAGTTTCGGCCAACCGAGCGACGACGTCGCCGCCGGTCTCGGGCCCACCGCCGCCCGCGCCCGTTTCGACGAATGGCTGACCGCCCCGGTCGAGGCCCTAGGCCAGGCCTTCGTCTTGCGCTTCACCCTCGCCGACGGTTCGACCCGCGTCGGCGAAGATGCCCTCACCAACGCCGCGTGGGGCGACCCCTATTTCCAAAGCTGGGAAAACTTCATCGCCCACCTCGGCACCTTTGAGCGCGGCGCGGTCCTCGAAGTCGGCTCCCGCGCCCGCTCCGCCATCACCCGCTCCCACCGGATTCCTCCGCAGCTCACCTACGTCGGCATGGATATTTTGCCGGGCCCCAATGTCGACATCATCGGCGATGCCCACGAACTCGCCCAACTCCTCGGCGACCGCAAGTTCGTCGCGATTTTCTCCACCTCGGTTTTCGAGCATCTCCTCATGCCGTGGAAGGTCGCGCTCGAGATGAACCGCGTCCTCGAACCCGGTGGCATCGTCTACACCTCCACCCACCAAACCTGGCCCGTCCACGAGGAGCCGTGGGACTTTTGGCGCTACTCGAAGACCACGTGGCAAGCGCTCTTCAACTCCGCCACGGGCTTCGAAATTCTCGAAGCCGTCGTCGGTGAGCCCGCCCGCATCCACGCCTGCCGCACCTCGTCCGTCACCCGCGACATGCCGCACAGCCCGGCCTACCTGGGCTCCGCCTCCCTCGTCCGAAAAATCTCCGACACCACCCTCACGTGGCCCGTGCCCGTCGCCACGGCGACCGCCACCATGTATCCCGCCGGCGAACTCACCGTCCCCCCTACCACCAACCGCGCCTAAGTTTCTCGCCCCCGACTGCGCAGCCGCTCACTTTTCACGTCCACCACGATGTCCAAAACTCTCCTCGTCACCGGCTCCTCCGGCCTCATCGGCTCCGAAGTCTGCGTCTATTTCGCGCGCGAACTCGGCTACACCATCCACGGAGTCGACAACAACCAACGCGCCGTCTTCTTCGGGCCCTCCGGCGACACCCGCTGGAACCAGTCGCGCCTCGCCACGGAGCTCCCCGGCTTCGTCCATCACGAGCTCGATATCCGCGACCGCGCCGGCGTCCTCGCCCTCGTCAAAACCGTCCAGCCGTCCGTCATCGTCCACACCGCTGCGCAACCCTCGCACGACCGCGCCGCCGCCATCCCCTTCGACGATTTCGACACCAACGCCGTCGGCACCCTCAACTTCCTCGAAGCCGCCCGTCAGTTCGCCCCCGAATCGCCCTTCGTACACATGAGCACGAACAAGGTCTACGGCGACGCCCCCAATCGCATCGCGCTCACCGAACTCCCCACCCGCTGGGACTACGCCGACCCTGCCTACGCCGAGGGCATCGCCGAAACCTTCACCATCGACCAGTCGAAGCACTCGCTCTTTGGCGCCAGCAAAGTCGCCGCCGATGTGATGGTCCAGGAATACGGCCGCTACTTCCATCTCCCGACCTGCGCCCTGCGCGGTGGTTGCCTCACCGGACCCAACCACACCGGCGTCGAGCTCCACGGCTTCCTCAGCTACCTCGTAAAATGCAACCTTGAGGGCCGCGAGTATCGCGTCTTCGGTTACAAAGGAAAACAGGTCCGCGACAACATTCACTCCCTCGACGTCGCCCGTTTCATGGCCGCCTTCGTCGCCGCCCCCCGCGCCGGCGAGGTCTACAATCTCGGCGGCGGCAAGGCCAACAGCACCTCCATCCTCGAAGCGTTCGCCCTCACCGAAAAATTCACCGGCCGCCCCCAGGTCCACACCTACGTCGATCAAAACCGCGCGGGCGATCACATCTGCTACTACAGCGATCTCCGCAAAATGCGGGCCCACTATCCGTCGTGGGATATCACGCAGTCCCTCGAAGAGACTATCCGCCAAATCGTCGCGTCGTGGAAAAAACGAAACAACGCGTGAGCTAAGGCGTCGAACGCTGTGTCCTTCATGCCGCGTTACCCTTTTCTCCCCGCATCCGGCCCCACCTTGCGTTCGTGGTTCTCACTCTTTTTCGCGCTCGCCGTAGTCTTTGCGCCCACTTCCCCCGCGATGTCCGTCATCGCGCCGACGTTTGCGCAACTCGTCGCCGCATCCGACACCATTGTGCGCGGCACGGTCACCGCCATCCGGAGCGAAGAATTCGATTCTTCCCAGGGCCGCGGCATTCGCACGCTGGTCACCTTACGCGTCGAGCGCGCCCTCAAGGGCTCGCCGACCGACACCGTGACACTCTCTTTTCTCGGCGGCACCGTGGGTAAACGCACCCTCCGCGTCATCGGGATGCCTGCCTTCGAGGTCGGCCGACGTCAGGTCGTCTTTTTCGCGCACAACGGCACCACGTTGTGCCCGCTCGTCGCCGCCGGCCATGGGCGTTACCATATTGTCGCTGACGCCACCTCGGGCCGCGAGGTCGTCACCCGCGACAACCACCTGCCGCTCTCCTCGACCGACGAGATTGCACTCCCGCTCATTCCGTCGGCTGCCGTCAACGCGACTGCCCGGGTCAACGCCACCGCCGGCGCCCTGAGTCTGGCCTCGTTCGAAAGCCAAATCACCGACCGACTCTCCGGCGGCGCAGGCACCCCGGTGATTCCCTGACGATGCGTTTTTTCTTTGCAGTCATCGTCCTCGCACTCGCGACCGCCACCCGCGCTTACGATCTGCTCGGCTCCAGCTTTCCCTCGGGCAACATCACGATGCGCCTGCAGCTCGACGGGAGCGCGTCGTCGCGGCCGTTCCCGCTCACCGACGGCAGCACGTCGTGGAACAGCGTCGCCCAGTCCGCGCTCGAGGAATGGAATCCTCGCCTAAACCGCTCGCAGTTTACCTTCGCTTCCAGCGCGACACCCATCGCCCGCAACCGTCGCGGCGATGGGATCAGCCAGGTTTTTTTCGCCACATCTTTCTACGATCAGGGCTTCGATAACTTCGTCCTCGCCGTCACCTTGGTCGAAAGCGGTGAAGAAAATGCCCAATCCGTGCGCTCCACCGAAGCCGATGTGGTCGTCAACCAAACCTACGCGTGGAACTCGTTCCGCGGCCCCCTTAGCCGGCAGACTTTTTTTGCCCCGGAGGACCTCCGACGCGTCCTCCTCCACGAATTCGGCCACGTGCTCGGCCTCAGTCACCCGGATCAAGCCACCCCGGTGCAGCGCATCGCCGCGATGATGAACTCCACGGCCGGCGACACTGAATCGCTCCAAGCCGACGACATCGCCGGCGCAAATTACCTCTACAATACGCCGTTCGCCCGCCCCGTCATCACCACTCAGCCGGTCAGCCAAACGGCCACCATCAGTGAAACCGCGAAGTTCACGATCGGCGTTAGCGGCCGGGACCCGCCCGTCACCGACGATTTCCATAGTTTCCTCTGGTATTTCAAGGCCCTTGGCGCACCCGCGTTCGAGCCCCTCTTCACCCTCATCAAACCCGGCAGCCTCACCTTTGGCTCGGTCCAACTCGAAGACGCCGGCAGCTACTATTTTCAGGCCATCACACCCGACGAAGTCATCACGAGTAACACCGTCACGCTCACCACTCGTCCCGCCACCGTCGCCGCGACCACGCAGCTCGCCAACCTTTCCACTCGCGGCCTCGGCGGCGCCAGCCCCCGCGCCATGATCGTCGGCTTCGTCATCACTGGCTCCCGGCCAAAATCCGTCCTCCTCCGCGCCGCCGGGCCGACGCTCGCGACCTTCGGTGTGGACCGCACCCTCGGCGATCCACAGCTCGTCCTGAAAAACGCTACCGCCGACACCATCGCGACCAGCGCGCCCATTTGGGATCAAAGCCCCAACACGGCCGACATCCGCGCTACCAGCCTCCGCGTCGGTGCGTTTGCGCTCCGCTCCGCCTCCCGCGACGCCGTGATTCTCACCACGCTCCCGCCCGGAAATTACACCGCCACGACCCCGAGCCCCAGCAGCGCGACCGGCACCGTCCTCATCGAAGTTTACGATGCCGACCTCGTCCGCGACCCGGCCAGCCGGATCGCCAATCTCTCCACCCGCGGCTACGTCACCACTGGCACCGACACGTTGATTTCCGGTTTCGTCGTGCAAGGCCCCGGTCCACGCACCTACCTCCTGCGCGTCTCCGGTCCGTCCCTTACCGCTCTCGGCGTCAACGCTGCCCTCGAGGATCCGTATCTAAAATTATTCTCCGGCCTCACCCTCCTCCGCGAAAAAGACGACTGGGATTCCCCCGCCGCGTTTCAGCCAGCCCTCAACACCGCCTTCGGCCAGGTCGGCGCCTTCCCCTTTCCGTATCCTTCGACGGTTGATGGCCAGCGCCAGCCGACCGCGACCCAACCCGCGATGCTCGTGACCCTGCAACCCGGCGCCTATTCCGCCCAAGTCACCGGCCTCGACAATCGCGGTTCCACCGACCCCAACGGCAACGCGCTCCTCGAAATCTACGAGCTCCCATAAAGCAGGACAGGGTCTCCGACCCGCCCTCGTCCTTCGCGCGCCACGCCCTCCGCCCACACCCGCCACCTTCGCGCGACTCGCCCCACAACTCCACCCTTCCCTTCCGCGGGTTCCGTGTGTTCCGTGGGCCCCCATCCGTCCATGTCCGCCACGCCTCCCTCCGCCTCCACTGACTTCAAGCACTTCTTCGGCACCGTCCCCTGTGACCAAAATGCCCTCGATCTCTTCGCCGGCGAATGGTCCTCGTCACCTCCGTCAGACCGTCCGGAACTGAAAGCCGGCGTCACTCCACTCTTCGACGATCCCCGCATCGCGTGGGCCCACCACCGCCTGATGGAAATGGGTATGGAAAACGGTTTCACCGGCCGCGACGTCCTCGAACTTGGCCCCCTCGAAGGCGGCCACACCTACCTGATCGACCGCCTTAACGCCGCCTCCGTCACTGCCGTGGAAGCCAACTCCCGCGCCTATCTGAAATGCCTGATCGCGAAGGAAACTTTCCGGATGAGTTCACGCGTCCGCTTTCTTCTGGGTGATTGCCTCGCGCACCTCCACGCCACCGATAAAACCCACGACATCGCCGTCGCCTCCGGCCTGCTTTACCACCTCACCAATCCCGTTGAGCTGCTCGAGCTCCTCGCCCGTCGCAGCAATGCGATTTTCCTGTGGACGGTTTTTTACGACCCCGAGTTTGTCGCGCAGAATCCGGTCCCCGGCGCGAAGTTTTCCGAACAGGTCCCGATGGAACACGCTGGTTTCAAGCACACCGTCCATCGCTTCAATTACGGACCCTCGCTCGACTGGAAAGGCTTTTGCGGCGGCGGCGACAGCTACAGCTACTGGATGGAGAAAAAGGAAATCATCAGTGCCCTTGAGCACTTCGGCTTTAAGGATTTTCGCACCGAGCAACACCCCAACGTCCACGGCAGCGCCCTCCTCCTCGCCGCCCGCAAGTAACTGTGCCGAGCCCAAGTTTGACGTATCTTTACCGCCGGCCTACCGTCCCCACCATCATGCCAGCCACACCGCGCATTTTCCGCCTCACCGTCGCCGTTTTGGCGAGCGGTTTGATCGGCCGCGCCGTCGCTCAATCCGGCTCCAAAGAATCGCCGTTTCTACCGCCGGCCACCGCCACCGCTGCAGCCGCTGCACCGAACGAGCAGCTCGAGTTTGCCGGGGTCAACGTCATGGGCACGAAAACGCTCGTCAACGTGTTCGACAAACAGGGCAAGAAGGGGCGTTGGATTCCAGTCGGCGGGATTGAAGGCGGCATCAGCGTCATCGCCTACGACCAACGCCGCGAACAGATCGTCGTGAAGTCGGGTGACGTCCAAAAAACGCTCACCTTGCGCAAAGGCGTCGGCACGCTCAATGCGCCCACGCCCGGCGCTGGGTTGCCCGCCGCCGCCGGTTTCGGCGCTCCCCTGCCCCCTGGATTTGAAAAAATCCAGCCGCCCCCGCCAACCAACCTGCCGGCGTCCGGCTCCGACAACTCCGCTCCGGCCGCCATCTATCCCGCAGTCGAACCGGCCCCGAAGTCGGACGGTCCGGCCAAGCCCCTGTCCGTCGCCCGCCAGGAAGAAGAGGCCCGCATGCTCGTGAGCGATCTCCTCGAAATCGGTATGGCCCAGCGCAAAGCTTACGAAGAGGCGCAGCGCAAAGCGGGCGGCACCACCGAGCAACCCGCGACGCCCGCTCCCGCCAATCCGCCGTAACCCTGCGTCAAGGTTGTGCGGCTCCCCGCTCCGCCGCTCGTGCCACGCTCTCTGCGGACCATGCGCCAAGTTACCCGACCCATTCCCGTCGCGCTGCCGACGCACGGCGTCGCTTTTGCCGAGAGCCTGCACGCCGCTGATTTTCGCATGCCGGCCCGCAAGGATCCGTTTCACAAACTGATCTTCGTCTTGCAGGGCGAAGTATGGTTTCGCGCCGCGCCTGACGCCCACGAAGTCCCCGCCGGTCCCGGCGCACTCCTCGCCCTCTCCCACGGCATCGAACACCAACTCCGCGACGAGTCTCCCGCCACACTCCTGCTCCTCTGCCTCGGTCCGCGTTGGATCAACGGCGATGCCGAGCGTCGGCTCCTGTGGCAGACACTTACTCAGCGCCGTCACTGGCACCTCTCGCCCACCAGTGCCGCGAACGATCGCTTCGAAAATCTCTGGCGTCGCGCCCTGCTCGAACAGCGCGCCTCACGTCCCGGCGCCACCGTCGCCCTGCACGCCCTCGCCGCCCAGATCCTCGTCTCCGTCGCCCGCCAGCCTGCCACCCCAGCTGCTTGCGCACCCGCTGCGCACCGGGTTGCCACCGTGGCCGCAGAACTCGCCGAGACCTTTTACGACGAGTGGACACTCGACCACGCCGCCGCCCGCGCCGGGCTCTCGCGCCGACATTTCAGCGACCTGTTTCGCGCGCATGCGGGCGACACGTTTCTCAATACGACTACTCGCCTGCGACTCGACCACGCGGCGAAATTGCTCCGCGACGGCACCCACTCCGTTACCGGCGTCGCGTTTTCCTGCGGCTACCGCGACCTCTCCCATTTTTACCGCGCCTTCCGGCGCCGCTACGGCTGCGCGCCCGGCCGATGGAGCCAATCCTGAATCCACCGCCCAATCTACCACCCCTCACCGCCCACCTAACCAAGACACGCCGCCCTCACTCGTGTAGTCTCCCCCAAGAAAAAAGTATTTCTCTTTCCTCTTTCTCCTAATCTTCCTCCTCCGCCCCCGTCTTTCCCGTCTTTCCCGTCTTCCGCGTCTTCCCCGTCTTCCGCGTCTTCCCCGTCTTCCGCGTCTTCCGCGTCTTCCCCGTCCGCCCCCGTCTTTCCCGTCTTCCGCGTCTTCCCCGTCCGCCACTCCCATGCCCAATCCCAAACTCCCGAAATCTCCGCGCATCCTCACGACCACCGTCGGCTCTTATCCGGTGCCCGATTGGCTCGCCGCCCTCCCGAGCGAACAGGCCGTGATCGACGCCACCCGCGTCGTCTTCGATATCCAACGTCAGGCGGGCATTGATCTGCCCACCGACGGCGAGCTCTACCGCTTCGACGTCAATCACCCCGACACCAACGGCATGATCGAGTATTTCATCCGCCCGATGGCCGGCGTGTCTTCGGTTGTCGGCCGCTCGATCACCGATGAATTTTCCCGCCACCACCCGATGGGCTTCCGGCGCAAACCCGCCGGGGTCGTCTCCGGCCCGCTCGGCGAAGGCTCGCTCAATCTCCTCGCCGATTGCCAACGCGCCGCGTCCGTCTCCGGCGGTCAATTCAAGTTCACCGTCACGAGCCCCTACATGCTCGCGCGCACCCTCCTCGATCATCACTACCGGGATTTCACCCAGCTCACCATGGCCCTCGGCGAAGTGCTCGCCGCCCAGATGCCCGGTCTTCCCGCCGCCTGTCTCCAGGTCGACGAAGCCAACATCCCCGGCAATCCCGCCGACGGCCCCCTCGCCGCTGCCTCGATGAATCTCGTCCTCGACGCCATCGACAAGAACACCGAGCGCGCCGTCCACTTCTGTTTCGGCAATTACGGCGGTCAGACCATCCAGAAGGGCAACTGGAAAAAACTCCTCACCTTCCTCAACGCTCTCCACACCGATCATCTCGTCCTCGAACTCGCCCACCGCCCGAAGGCCGACCTCGATGCGCTCAAACACATCGACCAGAAAATCACCCTCGGCGTCGGCGTGATCGACATCAAGGTCAACCATATCGAAACCGCCGACGAAGTCGCCGCGCGCATCGAAGCGGTGGAAAAGAAAGTCGGCCCCGGCCGGGTCCGCTGGGTGCACCCCGACTGCGGTTTCTGGATGCTCAAACGCTCCATCGCCGACCGCAAAATGGAAGCCCTCGTCCGCGGCCGCGACCTCTACCTCGGCCGCTGAGTCCCTTCCGCGGTGAAGCGCGTTGACCTCAACGCGCTTGCCCCGTGTCCAGCGACGCTCGCATCGCAATCAGGCGCGCCTCCCCGGCGCGCCCGTTTCCTCCCTGATTCTGCCTTCACGTAGCGGCGAGCACCAGCGAGCCGACGCTCACCGTCCCTTCCGGTCTACCAACTCCCTGAAACTTTCAGGAATGTTCATTTTGACACCGCCCCACTCGCGGCGACCGTTCGGCCATCTGTTCTCCCGCGACCACGCTCTGCCCCATGACCGTTCTGTCTCTCCCCGCCGTCACCTCCGTCTTTCACCCGGTTTCCCCTGCCCCGGTTGAGCTCACCGCCGCCGCCGAACTCGCCCGACTCGCCCATGCCACGCTCGCTGCAAGTCCCACCCCCGGCCGCGGCGTAAATATCTCACTCGCCACCCGCGCTTGGGCCGCGCCCGCCACCCTCACGAGCGCACTCGTCGCTCACAGCGCCACCCGCTCGGCGCCGCCTTCCGCTGAACTCGCCTGGATGTGGCTCCGCATTTCCGACGACGGCACCGGCGAAATTACTGCGAGTCACGGCTCATTTCTCTACGCCGCCGTGCGCCTCCTGGCCCGCGGCATCGGCAACTTTACCCGCGAAAAACTCGCCGCGGGCCTTTTCCTGCCCGCCTCCTTCGGCTGGCACCGCCCGCATTGGGATGCCTGCTACACGCAATACTGGCGTTCCGCCCGCGGCTTCGATCCCGAGCAATATGTCGCCACGCTCGCCGAGGCCGGGTTCACCCACTGCGAGGTCAACGGCCTGCAGGCCCACATGCCGCACGAGGACCTCGTCCCGCACGAATACTACTCGCAGTTCTACAGCTACCAACCCGGCCTGAACCACTTCGTCGACACCCCGCTCACCCACGGCATTTGGCCCGCGCTCTATCTCGACGCCAATCTCAACCATCTCCGCAAACTCGCCGACCTCGGTCGCCGCTACGGCCTCAAGCCCGGTGTCTGCATGTTCGAGCCGCGCACCATGCCGGAGCGGTTCTTCCAGAAATTTCCCACGCTCCGCGGCGCCCGCGTCGACCACCCCTTCCGCTCCCGCCTGCCGCGCTACACGATGGCCCAGGATCACCCGATCGTGCAGCGCCACTTCCGCGATGCCCTCCAGAAACTCATCCGCGCCGTCCCCGACCTCAGCTACATGTCGCTGTGGACGAATGACAGCGGCGCCGGCTTCGAACACAGCGCATCGCTCTACGTCGGCCGCAACGGCGGACCCTTCATGATCCGCGAGTGGCGCAGCCACGAAAAAGTCGCCGAGGCCTCCGGCAAGAGCATCGTCCGCTTCCTGCGCAACCTCCAGGCCGGCGCCGCCGAACTGAACCCCGACTTCGACGTCTTCCTGCGCCTCGAGCCGTTCAAGCTGGAGCATGAGCACATCAAAGCCGGTCTCGGCCGCCACGTTTCCTACGAGGCCCCGTCGCTCCTCGTCCGCGGCTACTCCCTGCCCTATCCGCATCCCAAATACCCGGAAAACTTTGGCGTCGCCGGCAGCATTTTCCACGACTGGATGGACGCCGCGGAAAAAACCGCCCTCGCCGAAGACCGCGCCCGCGGCACCGAACCCGTCCTCCACTACTCCGCTTCCGGTGTCTGGAATCACGAGCCCTTGATCGGCCTGCCTTTCCCTCGCCTCGTTCACGCCAAACTCAAATCCGCTGCCGCCACCGGCATCACGCGCATGAGCGCCCTCGGCGGCCTCGCGCACACCACCGCCACGCCCTACTGGCCCAACGTGGTCGCGCTCCAAGCCGCACAATTCACCCCCGATCTCCCCATCGAATCTGTCTTGGGCGACTACGCCCTCCAACTAGTCGGTCGCACTCATTCTCCGGCTCTCGTGGGAAACTGGCGCGCCTTTGAAGAAGCCCTCAACTGGCAGCCGCTCGTTCCGCTTTTCTGCGTCTTCGGTTTCTGCTGGCAACGCACCTGGGATCGTCCGTTCGTGCCCGATATCGAGGCCGTCCCCGCCGCCGAGCGCGACTACTACGAGCGCCACGGCTGCTTCCAGTTCAACAATCCCGGCATCAACGATCTCGGCAAAGACGTCCTCTTCGACCTCATCACTCGCGAGTCCGGCGCCAAGATGGCCGCCGACCTGGACCGCGAGGTTCTCCCCCGCGTCCGCGGAGTCCTTGATGAGCTCAACCACGAGCTGGCAGAAAAAATTTCGCTGGATGACACCAAGGCCCGCGCCGTCTTCACCGACCTCCGCGACCGCGTCCGCGCCTACCTCCACTGGGTCACCTCCCTCCGCAGCGTCTGCGCCTGGTGCGAACACGTCTACGGTTACCTCGCCTCCGACGCCACGCCCGCGACCCAAGCCGCGTGCGTCGAAAAACTTCAGGCCGCCATCGACCTCGATCTCGCCAACACCCGCGGACTCCTCGAACTCATTACGACCTCCCCGACCGAGGTCATGGCCATCTCTGGTGTCGCCGAGAGCACCTTCTTCTACGGTGAAAATCTCGCCGACCACCTTCGCACCAAAATCCGCCTCACCGAAAAATACCGCCACCACTTGCCGCGCATCGACCGCGACATCTATTGGCGAGCCGCGCCCGGCACCCACTGGCCCGAAGGCTGGTCCGCGACCTCCTGACCTCTGTCATTGCGAGGAGCGCAGCGACGTAGCAATCCATCACACCCCTCCCCGCGCGCCAGCGCCCTCAGCCGCTCCCCCTCTCTCCTTCTCTCCGTCTCTCCCTCTCCGTCCTCCCACCGCCATGAGCACCGCCACCGCCCTCCCGCAAATCCACTCCTTCGGCCACGCCCTCGAGATGGCTGATGACAAGATTGGCCTCCTCCGCGATTCCTCCGACGCCGCCGATGACGTCGCCGAGTTGCGCCAGCGTTTCGCCGCCGATGGCTACCTCTACATGAAGGGCTACCTCGACCGCGACGAAGTCCTCCGGGCCCGTGCCACCCTCACCGACGGCCTCGCCGCCGCCGGTGTGCTCGATCCCGCCTACCCGAACATCGACGGCGTGTGCCAACCCGGCGCCGGTTACGTCTTCAAGCCCGAGCTAACCAATAACAATCCTGCCGTCCAAAATCTCCTCTACTCTGGCCGCCTCCCCGAGTTTTACCGTAAGTTCTACGGCGAAGAAATCCGTCACTACGATTTCACCTGGCTCCGCGCCATTGGCCCCGGCAAAGGCACCAACCCCCACTGCGATCTTCCCTACATGGGCCGCGGCACCCACGGTCACATGACGTGCTGGCTCCCCTACGGCGACATCTCCTTTGATCTCGGCGGTCTCATGGTCCTCGAGGGTTCGCACAAGCGCATGGATCTCCTCGAAAACTACGTCTTCCGCGACGTCGATTCTTACTGCGCAAATAAGCCCGAGCAGGTCCAAAATGCCACGACCGGCGCCAAAGGCTTCGGCTGGACCTTCAGCGGCACGCTCTCCCACAACCCTCCGGTCCTCCGCAATAAATTCGGCGGACGCTGGCTCACCACTGAATTTCAACCGGGTGATTTCATCACGTTCGGGATGTTCCTCGTGCACGCGTCCCTCGACAACCGCACGGAGAACCGCCTACGCATTTCCAGCGATGCCCGCTATCAACGCGCCAGCGAGCCCATCGACGACCGCTGGATCGGCCTAAATCCCCCCGGCCACACCACCGCCGGAAAAAAAGGCCGCATCTGCTAGTATGAGCTCCGCCTCCGTCTTAGCGGCGAGCGCCAGCGAGCCGACGCGGCTCATTGTCGGAGGGGCTTTACGCCCCGACTCCGACTCCCCGCCCCAGAACCCAAACCCGCAACCCCAGACCCCGCCCGCCGCAGGCACCCGTCTCGCCGCCGTGCAGGAAATGGCCCGCTGGCTGCGCCTCCTCTTCGAAACCGAACGCGAATTCGTGCGCACCGCCACCACGCTCATTTACCGCGTCGGTGAGCCCGAGCTGAAATACCTTCTTTGCCAACACGTCTGGGAATCAGCCGGCCACGCCCGTTTCCTGCGCGAACGCGGTCGCGAACTCAGCGGCTTCGGCGCCAACGACGACGTCCGCCCCTCGCTCCGCGACGTGTTCAACGAGGCCGTCATGCCCGCCGACGCCAGCGTCGCGCTCGCCGGTTTCTACCGCGTCCTAAAGCCAGCCCTACTGGAAGCCTACCGTCACTATCTCGCCGCGACGCACCACCTCGCCGACTGGCCGTCCCGCAAACTCGTCGAAGAATTCCTCACCGACGAGGAACGCCACGCCACCGAGATCGCCCCCTACCTCCCCGCACGGAGCGGCGATTTTCAACCTCCGACCACGCCCGCTGCCCCCGAGCTTCGCCGAATATGCGAAGCCCGCACGCTCTCGCCCGCTGCCACCCCTTCCGAAAAATCAGCGAACATTAGCGTTCCAACCTCCGACTCCGCCCTCTCGACGCACCTCACCCATCTCACCGCCGTTCTCGCCTCCCTCGGCGGGCTCCTCGCCCTGTCTCCCCCGCTCCCCCTCTCTCCTTCTCTCTATCTTCTCTCCGCCTCCCGCCCCTACGCTCATCCACCCACCTGCAACCGCGGCCGCTTTCCGACGTGCTCCAGCGTCTTCGGCCACGATCCCACCGCGACGCCCATTGTCCGCCCGTGGCTCACCGATCCCGCCACCGACGCCCGCGTGATCCGCATTATGGTTTACGTCTGGCTCCTGATGGAACTCGACGCCGTCGATTACCTCGCGACCGTTTTCTACGACACCCCGCACGCCCCCTTCGATCTCCACCACGACCTTGCGCGCCACCTCTGGGATGAATCCCGCCACAGTCAATTCGGCTACCGGCAACTCCCCCGTCTCGGCGTCGATCTCATGACGCTCGAGCACTCACTCGATCTCTACACCATCCTCGTGCAGATGACGCCACCCGAGCGCTACGCGATGATGACGATGGAGTTTGAAGCCAATAGTTTCCCCACCAAAGCCCACGTCATGGATCGTGTCCGCGAACTCAACGACTTCGAAGCCGACACCCTTCTCGCCTTCGACCGCAACGACGAACAAAACCACGTCCGCTCCGGCCACCGTTGGCTACCCGTGATGATGGCACTCTTCGGCGACACCCGCCGTCCCGAGGACTTCGTCACCGCCACCCGCAACCGATTCGCCGAGCTTGCGAAAACCTATGGCGGAATCACTCCTCATAGCCTCCCCGCCACCCGACGTCTCACCGGAGAAAAAATCCTCCAACTTATCCGCTAACCCGGGTCTCCGCTTCGCTTCTCCGCTTCCGCCCACCCCTCGGCCCTCCTACCCCGCATGTTTCTTCTCCTCCGTCGTCCTTCGCTTCTCGTCATCCTCTCGACTCTTTTTCTCGCTCCTTTCGCCCGCGCGGAAACCGTTACCACGGTCAAATCCTCGGCCATCACTCCCGCCGAGGCCGCCAAGCTCACGCCGCCTGCCGCCCCCGCCGCCAGCGACCGTCCAAAGCTCGCGCCACCGGCACCGCTTGTTGGCGGCCTGCTGGTTCCGAGCGGCCAAGCCCATCTGCTCGCCGCCACGCAGTCCGGCCCCCACGAACTCACCGTCCTAGCGTATCACTCGATCACCGACACCTGGGCCGAATTCGGCAAAGTCGCCTTTCTCGGTGAACTCGTCGCCCTTCGGCCAGCCCCGGCCGGCTTCCTCGTCGAAACGCGCGAAGCCGCGTCACCCGCGAGCATCCTTACCCGGATCGAACTCACCATGACGAAGCGCCTGCTCGCCTGGCCCGACTACCTTGCCGTCGGCCTCTACCTCGCTTTCGTCATGACCGTGGGCATGGCCTTCGCACGCGAGACGGACAAGAACGAGTTCTTCCTCGGCGGGCAAAAAATTCCGTGGTGGGCGGCCGGCTTCAGCCTGTATGCAACCGGCACCAGCGCGATCAGCTTTATGGCGATTCCCGCCAAGTCCTTCGCGACTAACTGGCAGTATTTGATGCAAAATTTCATCGGGTTCTTCGGCAGTATTTACCTCGCCATCGTCATCATCCCGCTCATCCGCCGTCTCAACGTCACGTCCGTTTACAACTACCTCGAGCTCCGCTTCCACCCCATCGTCCGCACCACCGGCAGCCTCCTCATCATTGTTTTCAAATTGGTCGCCCGCATGGGCGTCGTCCTCTACCTGCCCGCGCTCGCCATCTCGTCTGTCACCGGCCTGGGAGAAATCACCAGTATTCTTATCATGGGAGTAGTAACGACCGTCTACACGATTTTCGGCGGCATGAAGGCCGTGATTTGGACGGATATGGCCCAAGTCATCGTTATGTTCGGCGGGGCATTCCTGTGTATTTTTTACGTCGTCAAGGGGGTTGATGGCGGACTCGGCGGAGCCCTCGCCATCGCTTCGGCGAACGAGAAGATGAATCTCTTCGATTTCCGTTTCGATTTCACGCAGCCCACGTTTTGGGTGTTTATTCTCGTAGCCCTCGCCGAGACCATCGCCTTCCCTCGCGACCAAATCATGGTGCAACGCTGCCTCTGCACCCCGAGCGCCAAGGAAGCCGGCCGGTCCATGTGGATGCTCAATGCCCTGATCATTCCCGGCAGCCTCCTTTTCTTCTCCATCGGCACCGCCCTCTATGTTTTCTACAAAGCCCACCCCGAACGGCTCAACCCGCTTCTGAAAACCGATTCCATCGTCCCTCACTTCATCGCGTCGGAGTTGCCGTCCGGCATCACCGGCCTCGTCATCGCCGCACTGTTCGCTGCATCGATGTCCGCCCTCAACTCCTGCATGCACAGCATCGCCACCCTGGCTTCCGTAGATTTCTACGAGCGCTTCGCCCGCCAGCCCTCCCACGACGCTTCGCTGCGCGTCGCCAAATGGGCGATTTTCTTCACCGGTCTCTTCGGCACCGTTTTCGCACTGGTCCTCACCCGCCTCAGCCTTCCTTCGCTCTTCGATACGTTTCTGATGCTCACCGGACTCCTCGGCGGCGGCCTCGGCGGCACCTACGCACTCGGCATGTTCACCCGCCGCGCCAACTGGCAGGGCGCCATGATCGGCACGCTCGGCAGTATTCTCGTCACCCTTGCGGTGAAACAATGGACTTCCCTCAGTTTCCTGCTCTTCACATCGACGGCCATTTTCAGCTGCATCGTCCTCGGTTACGCGGCCAGCCTCTGCTTCCCTGCCCAAACCCAGTCGCTGCGCGGCCTCACCATTTTCAAGGAGGACGCCCCGGCCCAAGCATGAGCTCATCCGCCCATTCCTATCGCGCGCTTCTCGTGGGTACCGGTGGCATCGGTGATGCCCATGCCCGCGCCGTCGACGCCACCCACGGCCGCGTCCAACTTGTTGCCGCCGTCGATCTCGACGCCGCCCGCGTCAAAGCGTTCTGCGAACGCCACCGGGTCCCCGCTGCGCATACCGACTTCGCCACCGCCCTGCGCGAAGTAAGACCGGACATTGTCTTCATCGCCGCACCGCCGTCGCTCCATCGCCCCATGAGCATCGCCGCCATGGAGGCCGGCGCGTGGGTCCTCTGCGAAAAACCTTTCTGCGGATCACTCGCCGAACTCGACGAAATCGAAGCCGCCGAAACCCGCACCGGTCGCCACACCGCCTGCGTTTTCCAAATGCGCTTCGCCTCTTCGACGGCCCACGTGCGCTCGCTCGCCGATGTCGGCCAACTCGGTCGCCCGCTGGTCGCGGTGTGCAACACCCTTTGGTTTCGCGACGCCGCCTACTACTCCAGCCCGTGGCGCGGCAAATGGTCCGGCGACCTCGGTGGTCCCACGATGGGGCTCGGCATTCACGCGATGGATCACCTGCTCCACCTTTTGGGCGACTGGACCGAAGTGCGCGCGGTGGTCGCCACCCTCGACCGCGCCATCGAAGTGGAGGACGTCTCGCTGGCCATTGTCACCTTCGCCAACGGGGCCCTCGCCTCCGTTGTGAACAGCGCGCTCAGTCCGCGCCAGGAAACCTACATCCGCATCGACTACCAGAAAGCCACCGTCGAGCTCACTCACCTCTACAGTTACACCCGGGACAATTGGCGCTTCACCCTCGCCCCCACCGCCCAAGAGGAAGGCAACTCGCTCTCACAAGCCTGGCAGAGTTTCCCGCCCGACGTCGGATCAACCCACGCGGCCCAACTCGCCGCATTTGTTGCGGACATGGATGCCAACCGCCGCCCCCTGACTTCCGGTGACGAGGCCCGCCGCACCCTCGAACTCCTTACGGCCCTCTACAAATCAGCCTTTACCGGCGAAGTCGTACGACGCGGATCAATCAAGCCCGGCGATCCGTTTTACAGCGCAATTCACGGTGGCCGCTCCCTAAAAAAATAGCCGCCTCCTCCACCCGTATCCAACGCGTGCAGCCACCCTCCGGCCCCCGCTCTTTCTCTTTCCTTTTTATCTTTCTCTCTCGTCAGGAATGCCCCTCCGCGGGAAGAAATATTGAGAGAAAGAGGAAAGAGAAAGATCGAGCTAATCCATACTTTGCCCCCCAATGCTCCACCTCGCAAATCGCGAACTGTCCCTCGACATCCTCGACCCAACCGACGCCGCTGATCACCGCCGCCAGGGTTGGCGCTACTGCCACGGCGGCTACGTCTGGCAGGTTACCGACGCCAACCTCGGCCCGCTCGTTACCGGACCGTCGTATCCCGACGAACCCGCAGTCTACGACGGCCAGGGTCTGCCCGAATCCTTTCGCCACACGCGTCGCGACAACAACCTCCGTCTCACTTGGAAGGGCGATGCCGGTCACGCCATCGGAGCCGGGAACGTCACCGCGAATGCCGCGCCCCGGTCCGGCGCCGCAGACGCCGTGCTACTCGGCGAAACGTGCCGGTGGACCGTCACAAAATTTCCCGACCACCTTGTCTTCCAAACTCGCCAGACTGTCGCCGGAGTTTCCTACGAACTCTCGCGCAAGATCGAACTCGCCGGCCGCACCGTGACCTCGTTCACGCAACTCACCAATGTCGGCGACACCCCGCTCGCGCTCCAGTGGTTTCCCCATCCGTTCTGGGCGCTCACCGCGCAGCAGGCAAAAATGAAACTCCCCGCCGGAACGACCGTACCGGAAAACGGCGTCTTCACCATCGCCGCCGACGGTTCGCTCACCTTCAAACGCCCCTTCGGCCCGAAGCCCGACAACCAGTTTGCGCTGCTTACGCTGCCGCCGAAAACCCCGCTCGCCCTCTCGCTCAGCCACCCGAAGCTCGCGCGCGTGACGTTCGCGGTGAGCTACGTCCCCGAGGAATGCCCCATCTGGGGCAACGGCCACACGCTCTCCGTCGAACCCTACCTCGGTCTCACGATCCCCCCCGGCGAAACCCGCCACTGGTTCGCTCGGCACGGGTTTGAAAAGTAGTGCGGCCAACCTTCCGGCACTCAAATCCGGGCCTCCGGATTTAGCCCAATCGGCTCCAAACTCGCCGCGCCAGACAGCTTGAGTTCGATCGCCGCGTCAGTTTGCGTGAGGCGGCTTTCAGCGCACCCCATCCCCCTCCTTTCGCCATGCCCCATCGATTCGCCGTTGTCCTAGGCAAAGCCCTCGCGCTCGCCGCGCTCCTCCCTGTCGCGCTGACCGCCGCCACCTATTCCAATAACTTTAACTTGCTCGCGACCGATACGCCGAGCGGCGCGATCAACACCTCGCTCAATCTCGGCGGCGGTTTGCTCAACGGCACCGCGACCAACGTCACGCTGATTTCCAGTCGCAAGGACACCAACGGCACCGGCACGATCAACGTCGGCATCGTCAAAACGGGCGTCGGCTCCACGAATGACATCGCCCTGCGCTTGGCCGACAAAGCGACCGGCAGCGCCACTGCCGCGCTGGTGCTTCCGGTGCTCGATGCCAACGCCGTCGTCACAGAATTCACGATGACGTTTAGACTGCTCATGGATCGCACGGCCGGCGCGATCCCCGCCGACGGCTTCAACCTTAGCTTCGGCCCCTCGTTGAGTGGCGTCGGCGGTGCGGGCGGCCACACGGCCGCCTACGGATTGGTCGTGAACTTCGATACCTACGAGAATGCCACCACCGACCGACGGAGCATCGAAGTTTTTTCCGATGCCAACAGCGTCGGCAATTTCCTCGCCACGAATCTGCCGGGCGGAAATTTCACCTATGACCAAACTTTTCGCACCGTCACGCTGCGCTGGGATGCCGTCAGAGGGCTCGACCTCACTTACGACGGCCTCGCGATTTTCACCGCTTTGCCTACGCCCGGTTTCATTCCGACGGTCGGGTGCAATTTTGCCTTCAACGCCGCTACCGGCGGTCTGACGCAAGACGTGTTCATCGACGACCTGACGATCACCACGGTCACCACTCCCATCGCTCCGGTTGTCACGAGTGGAGTCGTCATCGAGGAAATCATGGCCGACAATGCCAACGGCCTGGAGGACGAGGATCTCGCGACGTCTGACTGGATCGACCTCTACAACGGCACGGCCTCCCCGGTTAACCTGACCGGCTGGCACCTCGACTACAACAGCGCACCCATCCCCGCGCCCGGCGTTACGCCGCCACCCACCCGCTATACCCTGCCCAACCTCACGATTCCTGCCTACGGGCATCAGATCGTTTTTGCCTCCGGGAAGAACCGCTTCACCAACGTTCGCCCGCACACCAACTTCACTCTGCAAAAGGAAGGCGGGACACTCACTCTCGTGCGCCCCGACGGCCGCACCGCCGAGCATTCACTGCTCTTCGGCCCGCAACAGGAGGATGTGTCCTTCGGCGGACTCGGCTCCGCGCAAACCCCGGGATATTTTGAAATCCCAACTCCGGGGGTCACCAATAGTGGCCGCCAGGCTGCCGGCCGTCGCCTCACCGCACCGACTTTCTTCAAGCCGGGCGTCGTTCCCGCAGCTAATCAGCCGAGCGCCGTCATCACCGCCTCCCTCACCTTGGGTATCCAGTTGCCCGTCGGATCACCGTCCGGTGCCGAAATCCGCTACACGCTCAACACCGCCGAACCGACCGAAACATCGACGCTCTACACCGGCCCGCTCGACATCACGACCGGCACCTGCGTCAAAGCCCGCGTCTTCGCTCCGGGATTCGTCGCGTCGAAGACCGGCAACCGCTCGTTCATTTGGCTCTCCAGTGCCGCCGACACCAGCGCGACCTCCCTCGTCAATGTCGCCACGAACTACAATTCCTCCGGCCAACCGTTCAGCAGCAACCTCCCCGTCATCGTCCTCGATAGCTACCTGCGCAACGTCGACGGCCTCACGAATCCCGCCGGCCTCCGCCCGTATCGGTTTTCTCAAGTCGCCATCTATGACGTGAAGCCAGGCACGAATCGCGCGAGTTTAGCCAACGCTCCCGATCAAGTGCTGCGCGCCGGCACCCACGTGCGCGGCCAGAGTTCCTCCGGGCAGGCCGAGCGGCCCTACGCGCTCGAGTTCTGGAAAGAAGACGAGGACGATGATCGCAACGTGCCGCTCCTCGGCATGCCGAGCGAGAGCGATTGGGTCTTGATGACGCTGACCTTGGACAAGTCGCTCATGCGAAATTATCTCATGCAGCAGGCCATGCTCGACGCCAATGGCCCCGGCGCCGGCGTGCGCTGCCGATTTGTCGAAGTGTTTTTCAATCAGGGCAACAGCACCCTCGACTACGCCGACTACCGCGGCGTCTACCTCCTCATGGAAAAACCGGCCCGCGATCGGGAGCGGGTCAACATTGCCAAGATTAACGATAGCATGAGCGACCCCGCGCTGATCAGCGGCGGATTTATTTTTAAAAACGACAAGACGCCTTACGACCGACAGATCAACGCCGCCTCCAACCCGGCCATCCCCGGATCGAGCCGCGACTACGACATCTCCGATCCCGAGCCGGTCACCAATGCGCAGGCCAACGCCCTCATTGGCTGGCTAAATCGCATGACCGCCGCCCTCGCCGCGCCGGACTTCAACGATCCTGCCAGTGCGAACTACTACGGAAAATGGATTCATGAACGCAGCTTCATCGACAAAACACTGTGGTATGAGCTGTGCAAAGAGGTCGATGCCTACACCTACAGCAACTATTTCTCCAAGGACCGCAACGGCCCGATGACCGCCTTCCCCTTTTGGGATGTCGATCGCAGCATGGGCAACAGTAACTATGGCTACTCGAACTCCACCTTCGGCCTGAAGTGGTGGGTGGTCGGAGCAAACTACACGTATTACTCCCGGCTGGACGACGACCCGGAGTTCAACGATCGCTACTGGAACCGCTGGACCGCCTTGCGCCGTTCGCACTTTGCCAAGGAATCCCTGCTCGATCGCATCGAGGCGGTCTACACGCTGCTCACGGACGGTAACCGCGGCGACATCGTCAACGCCGCGAACGCCACCACCATGGCGATTCAGGCGCCAGTCGCGCGCCACTACCGAAAATACCCCATCCTCGGAACCAACAGCTTCTCCGGCGGCCAGACCGGCCAGGCGAATCGCACCACGTGGCGACACGAAGTCGATGCGCTCAAGTCGTGGCTCGCCGAGCGTCTGGAATGGCTTGATGGCGCACCACAGGCGACGAACGCGACCACCTTGGTGCCGCGCCTCAAACCCACCGAGTTGATCGACGCCTCCACCGGCCGACCGAATTACGGCGGCAACGTTCCCGTGGACTTCAAATTTCGCCTCAACAATCCGAACCCCGCCGGCGGCACCACCTACTACACGATCGATGGCGCCGATCCGCGGCAAGTCGGCGGCGCGCTTGATGCCACCGCCCCCACAATCACAACCGGAACCGTCGCCTCCTCCACGATCCTCACCGAGGGGCAATCATGGAAATGGCTTCTCCCCACCGCCGCGCCCGCCGCCGATGCCGGCGGACTTGCCTGGACCGCCCCGGCCTATTCCGACGGCCAGTGGAGTTCCGGTGCGGCCCCGCTTGGCTACGGCGAGACGTCCGGCCTTGCCACGAACATCTCTCCCATCGCCCCGAACTACACGGCCGCCGACGTCGAGCCCGGCCCCGCCTACTTCCGCACAACGTTCACCGCCACGGGCACGACCGGCCTGACATCGGCCTTCTTCGAAATCATGGCCGACGACGGCGCGGTGATTTATCTCAACGGCGTCGAGGCTGCGCGCGTCAATTTCCCCCTCGCCCCTACCCCGGCCACCTACGGACAAGAAGCCCTCGGCCCCATCGATCCGGGCAACAACTACGTGGGCATCGAGACAATGTTCGTCGCCGTGCCGTTCGACCGCTCCCTTCTCAAAGAAGGCGTCAACACCTTGGCCGTCGAAGTCCATCAAGCCATCTACTCCTTCCCGCCCAATGCGACCAACGCCTATCCGCGCAACGACTACTCGGACCTGCGCTTCGATCTCCGTATTGTGGGCCAGACGCTATCTGCGCCCGGTCCTGTGATCGCAGCCGGCGCTCCTGGCGTCCACACGGTCCGCACCCGGATTAAGAACGGCACGACGTGGTCACCGCTCACCGAGGCCACCTTCGTCTTGGGTGGCACGCCCGCGAGCGCGGCCAATCTCGTCGTGAGCGAGCTGCACTATCATCCCGCCGACCCGACACCCGCCGAGGTAGCCGCCGGATTCACCAGCGGAAACGACTTTGAGTTTATCGAGTTGATGAACATTTCCCGCACCCAGTCGCTCGACCTCACCGGCGTGAAGCTCGAAGACGCAGTCCTGTTCGACTTCAGCACCGTCTCGCCCGCATTGCGCATTTTACCCCCGGGTGGACGGATCGTGGTTGTCTTAAACCCCGCCGGATTCGCCGCTCGCTTGGAGCCAGGCGCTCAGCCTGTGGTCGCCGGCACCTATGCGGGCAACTTCTCCAACAGCAGCGAACAAGTGATCGTCCGCGCCGCGAATGGCACCATGATCAAGCAATTCACCTATCGCGACTCCGCCCCGTGGCCGACCGAAGCGGACGGTGACGGCCCCAGTCTCCTGCTCAACAATCCATCGGCCAACCCGAACCACACGCTCGCCAGCAGCTGGCACGCCGGTCCGCCGGTTGCTCTAGCTCGCGCAACTCTGGTGCCGTCAGCTCCCCTCGTCACCGCTCAGCCCAATGCGCAAACACTCCTGCTCGGGAACAGCACGCTACTTTCAGTTTCCGCAAGCGGCAGCGGATTTCTTTGGTATCAATGGTTCAAAGATGGGACTCCGGTCGAAGGAGCCACCAGGCCCGCGCTGTCGCTCAACAACGCCACCCCGGCCAACCTCGGCAACTACACGGTGGTCGTGTCGAATTCCGGTGGCTCCGTGGAGAGCGCCCCGGCTCGGCTAGACGTCATCAGCGGAAGCGTTCTGTCCAATCTGTCCGTCCGAACGACGCTCGGCGCCGGCCAAGCCCTCACACTCGGCGGCATCGTCAGTGGCGGTTCGAAATCCGTACTCATCCGGGCCGCTGGCCCCGCGTTGACGGCATTTGGTCTCAGCGGACTGCCCGACCCCAAGCTCGAACTATTCACCGGCGGTAGCTCGACCCCAACAGCCACCAATGACGATTGGCCCAGCTCACTCGCGAGCGCCTTTGCCTCGGTCGGTGCGTTCGGTTTTTCGGCTGGTTCGAAGGACGCTGCTCTGAGTCAGGTTCTCGCCGGCTCCTTCACGGTGCGCGCCTCGGGCACGGGCACCGGCGCAATTTTGGTCGAAGCCTACGACACCACCGGAGGCACGGCGACTCGCCTCATCAACCTTTCCGCCCGCAACCGCGTAGGCGCGGGTGACGATATTCTCATCGCAGGTTTCTCGATCACCGGTGCCGGCAGCAAGCAAGTCCTCATCCGCGCCGTCGGCCCGACCCTTTCGTCCTTCGGAGTCCCTGGTCCCTTGGCCGATCCAATCCTCAGGGTGATTGACAGCAAAGGCGTGATCGTCGGCGCCAACGACAATTGGTCCGCCACCCTGGCCCCCACGTTCGTCCAAGTCGGCGCCTTTCCTTTGGCCACCGCGAGCCGTGACTCCGCTCTGCTGCTGACGCTGCCCGCCGGCGGCACCTACACGGTCCAAGTGTCTGGCGTAAACAACACCACGGGCGAAGCGCTGATCGAAGTTTACGAGGTGTTCTA
>Ga0209829_10000952_pt1 | contig 24463 bp, 13 predicted proteins | sample C_140205_EF_Meta_FD_187311 | JGI IMG/M metagenome (GOLD analysis project Ga0209829, IMG submission 187311) | Freshwater microbial communities from Lake Croche, Canada to study carbon cycling - C_140205_EF_MetaG (SPAdes) (version 2) | ecosystem: Environmental > Aquatic > Freshwater > Lake... | reverse complement strand
GGATCACTGTTCAACCCGCACTATTGAAAATCAATTACCCGCCCCGCTTCACCCTACCCCCGCCTCCCCGCCGGCGACTCTCCTTGGGTAACGCCATGTCAAAACGTAGCTAAAACCGTGGACTTTTTAGCACTAAACTTTAGCACTGGCTTGTTTTTAAAACCGTTAAAACTCACAGAAGCATTGATTCTGTTGCACGGAAGTTAGATTGAATCGGGCGAAAGGAATCGAAACAAAGGTTCGATTCCGCAACGCAGAGTCTGGGTCTCAATGACGTTTGCGACGACCTTGCTCGTCTATCTGTTGCTGCGCTTCTGGGCCTGCCTCAGCCAAAGCATCACCCCCCCCCCGGGTTAGGTTCTTCCCCAAAGGTCTGAAGAACAGGTGACCATGCACCCTAAAGCCCGCTAGGGGGAGCGGTTCTCGTGAATGTCCAATTCCCCAACCCTAGGGACACCGGAAGGTTGGGGAAGGATGACGACAGCGGAGAAAGGCCCGAGGGCGTAAAGGGCAAGCTGGCGAACGGCTTCCGGATGACATCACCCCACCCTCTGCCCTGCCCGGATTGACGACTGGCGCGTCGGGATGACCGGCAAAACCATCCACCCGCCCAATGTCACCCCAAGCGGCCAGAGTTTGCCAACACTTGCCAACACTTTTTTTGTCAAAATGACGTTTTAATCCGTCAAACGTCCGAGACTCAAAACAAGCATTTTACCCTTTGTTTATGCTATTAAAATGGCGTTTTTGCATTTTTATCAAAAACAGCAAAACAGGATTCGATTCCCGGTAGGGTCGCCACTTCAAAAACACTTCCCCCCATAGTTGCGGAATGAAACCAATCCTCCCCCAGAACTATAGCACCCGACCAGAACTTCAAATCCTCCGCACAAGCCCGAAAACCGCCCGTATTTGCAAAAAAAGACCCGACCCAAGGAAGACCCGTCACCGGCGCAATAGTTCCAAGGGCCCGTGACTCATTGCCTCCGCGCTGAGAAAGGGCCGATAGCCCCTGACCGACACCGGCCAGAGCACCATCGGATTAGAGAGTGGCGACGAAAATAAAAACGGATCGCCGGAATTATCCGTGCGATCCGCTTTTGAAGCCGTGATTGGAATTAAATTGACGCCTCAATATTTCGGGACCCGATGGTCGATTTCATCGGACCACGCCCCGATTCCGCCCTGAACGCTTTTGAGATATTTGAAGCCCTGCTCACGAAGAAAGTGCAAGGCCCGGAGGGAACGGACCCCGGCTTTGCAATGCAGGTAATACGTCTGGTTGGGATCAAGCTCCGTAAAACGCTGTCCCAGCTGGCTCAGGGGCAGCAGCGGCACTCCCTCAACATGAGCAATCTCGTATTCATCCGGCTCGCGAACATCCACCACCTTGATGCCAAGTTTGGGATCGTCAAGCGCCTGCTTCATCTGCTGCACGGTCACCTCGTCGGGATGCGAAGAGGGGCTGGAGGGTTCCGGAATGATACCGCAGAACATTTCGTAGTCGATCAGGTGCGTGATGGTGGGGTGGTCGCCGCACAACGGGCAATGGGGATCACGGCGCAGCTTAAGTTCGCGGAATTTCATGTCCAGCGCGTTGAAGAGCATGAGGCGTCCGACCAAGGATGTGCCCCGGCCCAAGGCGAGCTTGAGGATTTCGGTGGCCTGGATACAACCGATGATGCCCGGGAGCACGCCGAGCACACCGCCTTCGGCGCAACTGGGCACCATGCCGGGCGGCGGGGGTTCGGGGTAAAGGCAGCGGTAGCAGGGTCCGCCCAGATGCGGAGCAAACACGCTGGCCTGGCCCTCAAACCGGAAAATAGACCCGTAAACATTGGGCTTTTTCAGCAGCACGCAGGCATCGTTGGTCAGATAACGCGTGGGGAAATTATCGGTTCCATCCACCACAATGTCGTAGGGCCGGATGATCTCGAGCGCGTTCTCACTCGTGATTCGCGTGTTATGAATGACAACCTCCACATTCGGATTGATGGCATTGATGGTTTCCTTGGCCGACTGGGCCTTGGGTCGACCGACGTCGGCATCGGTGTGAAGAATCTGGCGCTGCAGATTGGAATAATCCACCGTGTCGAAGTCCAAGATGCCCAGTTTACCAACCCCCGCAGCGGCCAGATACATCGCAATCGGCGAGCCCAACCCCCCGGCCCCGATGCACAGGACGCTGGTGGAGCAGATTTTCTTTTGGCCTGCCAGCCCGACTTCGGGCAGAATCAGGTGGCGCGAGTAGCGGCGGATCTCTTCATTGTTCAATTGCATAAATCAGAAGGCTGAAAACTAAGGCAGCTGCAAAATAAATCAAGTCTGGGCGTAACGGCAAAGGATGAAAGCTGACGCGCGGGAGGGAAAGCGCAAGCCGGCGCTCACAGGTTGCGAACCGACTTGATCAAGCCAATGACAACGGCCAAAACAGCCCTCACTCGGAAAACCAAGCTCCTAAACCGGCGACTCCTGACGTCGCACGCCAAAGGGCGGATTTGATCCATGCCTCCCGAATCGCAAAATCACATGAGCCCTGCCTTTTCCACCACGCTGGCTTCGGTATGAATCTCCGTGGCAGCCGGGACAAGGAAACTCAGAAAAGAAAAGGCTGCGGGCGATCTACAGAAGGACTAGACAGCGCAGACCGGGATCGCCCCCCGGGGAGAAAGCCCATCGCCCTGTCCAGCCCGTTGCACGCCACTTCAACGCTTCAGAACCGCTTTGGGCTGGCGGTCCACCGTCCATAATCCCCAGTGTTTTTCCGCGCCAAGCGCATTGCTTGAATCCCCCTTCCATGGCTCGTCAAAGGCCTCAAAGAAAAAGGTGGTAATGTTCACCCTCTCCGCCCAGGCAAGAACCTCATCATAATAAAGCCTCTGCTGCGCCTCACCTGCGCGCGAACCAAACTCGTTGGAGCAAGAGGCCCATCCCGCCTCAGTAATGACGATCCGGCTGCCAGGCAGCGCTTTCCGGACGGCCTGCAGATTGGCAATAGTGAAGCCCAATCCCTCTTCGATGCCCTTATTTTCCCAGAGCGGATAGGTGTGAACGGAGATGAAGTCCAATTCTTTGGCCAAGTTTCCGCCATGATTGGCCCACCAATTATAATTGTCTGCAACGGTGACTGGCTGATGAACCACCTTCTTGACCTGGCGGACATATTGGATCAGGGCCGTCTCCGGCACCATGTGGTCGTTCCAGTCTACCTGAGTCTCGTTGCCCACGGACACAGCCACCACAATCTTGCCATATTGCTTGGCCAGACGTATCAGGCTTTGAATTTCCTGCTGGTTGTGTTTGCGATTGACTGCAATCGCCGCAGGCGTGAGAAAGTTGGTTTGCCACGGGCAATTGGGATTGAGCATTTCAGCCCCCAACCATGAGCCCAGCAGTACGCGGAGGTCCGGATGGTGGCTTTGAATCAAGCGCAACACGGATTCCGAAACTGGTTGGGAGTCGTAAAGGCGGATCAAGCCAAAGCCCCCCTGCCCTTTGATCAATCCCAAATCCTCCAGAATTTGATCGTCCGTCGGATTGACCGATCCGCTGCCGGTATCGGGATGCTGACCCCGACGAAATCCGGAATAGCAAACGCCCCGCTTGAATCCGGAGAGCAGGTCTTTGGGCGGCTGACGGAGTTCACCCGAGAGGATCGCCTTTTTGGCTTGGACCTTCGCGGCAAAACTCAGAAACAAAAGGAGGGGGATGGATCTAAAAAGACGTAAATAAATCATCATGGCATGGGTTGTCTTTCAGGAAACAACATCCGGATTCAAGGCAGCCTGAGTCAGAACAATTGTCGATCTTGTGAAAGGGGGTTGGTGAAAGGCGAAGGAATTGGCCATGATCACACAGGTACCGCCACTGCTGAGCGAGCGTTTAATATTATAACCACTGGCACCGCTCGTGCTGTTGCTCCAGCTCAGGTAAACCTTTGTATCGCGATGGCTGACATTCAACCCGGAGGGCTGGGACGGGGGCGCTGGCGCTAGGTCATAAACCCGGACATAATCACTCTGCATCTCCGCAGGGAACAGAATTCCGGCATTGATCTGGGTATCCGTTGGATTGGAGAGATAGCTACCGCCCACCGCGAGGTTCATAATCAGGAAAAAAGTTTGTTTAAAAGGGGCTGGATAAGCCCCAGTCGAGCTGGACCAAGCCCTCCAAGTTTGAACCGTGTAGGAATCCAGCATCCATTTGATGGAATTGGTCGTCCACTCCACCGCATAAACATGGAAGTTAGTGACTGAGTCGCCGGCTGCAGTGAGGCCAAAGTAGGCGGTCTGAGAGAGATGGCCATTGACAGAGTCGGAATAATGAAGGGTTCTTTGGACGAGCGTAGCCGAACCGCCCTGACTCTCTATCACGTCAATCTCTGCGCAGACCCGCCAGCCCGCGGATGTAATCTTGTTCCCCAACATCCACAAGGTTGGCCAACAGCTCAACCGCTCGAGTAGCCTGGCTCGAAACTCGAGGCGACCCAAAGCTTTGGAAAACAGTCCCTGACTTTTAATCCGCGCCGAGATGTAGGCAAATCCGCCCACGGATTCCTGCCGGGCGACAATGTGTAAAAGCCCGCCCGAAATGTGTGCGTTATCGGTCCGCGCCTTATAGTATTCCCTTTCGTTGTTACCCCAGCCGCTCGCGTCTTTCCCGAAATCAAAACTCCACTTAGTGGCGTCAAGGTTAGCGCCGTCAAATTCGTCGCTCCAACCCAACTGCCAGGCTGCGCGCGCCACGGAAGGCGGCGGGAGCATAACCAGCATTACCCCCAACCCGGTTAAATTTCTGATTTTACGCTGCAATCGGTTATGCATAGAAAACCAAATTCCCCACCAGGCCTCCGCGAGAATCGGACGGCATGATTCAATGAGGTGAGATCCAAATGATTATCGACGATTCGATGGGAGGCTGAAAGGCCTTGGCCGGCAAAATCCAAAAATACAGTGCTGATCTGGAGGACGCCGTCCCTGCCCCGCTGCGAAGAATCGTGAGAACACGCCAATCCGGCGGGCGGCCTGTAAAACATGTGTGGCGGACGAAAAGTCCCGGCGCCGGAGTGTGGTGCGTTATTGAATTTAACCGGTGAATTGGTTTTTTCACCAAGAATGACGGTCAGCTTACCAGCGGGGACGGAAACTCTCTCCACTGCCAGGCCCAGATGATAGACCATGGCCGTCTGGTTTGTGAGGGCGGGGTTATAAAGCACATAAGTCCGACGTCCGGTGACGGCATTGTAATAGACCTGGCTTGTTGGCAGGCTGGTATACCAGTCCAGATCCTGGTCCCCCAAAGCGCGCAGCGAATGAGCGATATAATAAGTCACACCGGAATAATTATTGTCGGTTGCAATCGTGGCGTTTGTGGCAAAGGCCGCATCCATTACAGCCGCGACTCCTGCGGGGTCGAAAAGGGCCTGATAACCCAGCACATAGTTACCCAGATACCCCCCCAGCGCCGTGGCGTTGTTTCCATCAGTCAGCTTGAATCCGTTCAACCCGTGCTCGCTCGATTCAATCCGTTCCCGCCACATGTTGTTGAGGTGCCACTTGGCAAAGGCCTTGTCCCGCACCATATAATTGTTCCAGTGCGCCGCCGGGACCCATTGGATCCCGTAGATCCAGGCCGGATCGCCGGTGAAATAGGTCCCGTAAGTGAGCCCCCCGGACCAAACAATTCCCGCCACACCTTTGCCATAGCTAGGCGGGAGATTGATGCGATACATGTCCTGCCAGTATTCATTGACTGCGGTGGACTCCATGGCATAGCCCATCGCCCCGGCCGCGGTCATGGCCTGATCTCCCATCTGACTCCCAAGAAGAAACAAACCCACCCAAGAGTTCATCGCTTCAGAGGACGACTCCTGGTTGTTGCCGCCGCCGCTCCCGAATCCGGCGGCATAAGAATGCCCCTCCCACAGATCATAGGTCCGCAGAAACGGAAACGACGTGTCGGCCCGATCCCAGTTGGCGTATTGTTTGGCCACCAGGCGCGCCATCGGCCCGTATTGCCGGAGGAAGTCGGGATCCTCCATACCCAGAAGTGCGGTGGCCACCATGAAATAGCCGTAGTGAAAGTGATTGTCATTGAAGGCCTCTGAACCATAGCCCGGGGGGAAGCCCACCAGCGCCCGCCAATTGTCATAGCGGGCGAAAAAATTCCCTTGCTCACCTGGAGTGTAGGTAAACCAGTCGGAAAGGATACTGCGCAATCCGGCGGCAATCTTGGGTATTTGATTGGTCAAGCCCAGCTGGCGGGCGAAGCAAAGATACTCGGCACTTAGCGCCACCTCCTTGCCCGCACCGTAGCTGTCCCCCACGTTGACCGGATGGGCGGCGGCATAACCCGCCACATAATTGGTCATCCGCGCGGGCACGTAGTCATTCATAAGGTGATTGGCGAGAGGTTCGGGAATCACCGGCACAAGTCCGCGGAAATTGAATCCAAACTCGAACCGGTTGCCGGCCGAGAGTTTCATGATTCCCCGGGGCGTTAAATAGGTGTCAGGCTCAAAATCAAGATTGTGCCCGGTCCTGCGGTAATGGTGGGGCAACCATCCCTGTAACGTGTTGATCTGGGAACCTTGCAGCGGCGAAACACCCAGCGCCCAAAAAGTGTTCACGCGACCTTTGGCAGGGTCATAGACCCAGCTGCAAACCGTGTTGGTGACCCGGGCATAAGCGTAATCGACGAAGTGCGCCAAATTGGTTCGCGAGGGTAGAAAACCGTATACGAGGTAATTATTCGTGGCCAACAACTGCGCTTCAACCAGGCCTCCTTTGGAGATGAACAGCGTGTTTTTAGGGGCAAACACCCCAAATGTGCGGCCTTGATACTCAAAGGCGAAGGCGCTGCTAGTAAATCGGCCTCTGGCTCTCGAAATCTCATTTCCACTTACGTCATAGAAAGCAACGGGACCGCAGTTTATTTGAGGATTCACTCCCCTACAGGTGGTCCAGACAAAGGGCACCCCCCTAGCCAGCGTCACATCCATCCGGTTTCCCAGCGCGTCCGGCAGTGAGAATTGGACCCCCCAATCGCTCCAGTCCGTCACTTCGGCATGCAGCGGGGAGTAACTGCCAGAATAACGAACCGCGGGGCTGACTGCGGTATCGCTGGCCACAATGAAGTCGCACAGAATGAAACCCCAACTCCCGCTCGAGGCATCCACAATCTGGATGCGCGCCTTCCGCCCCAGATAGCGGCTCACATCCCACGTGTTCCAATCAAGTGCGCCTGATTGCCGGCCGGTGGCCGTTTTCACGACATTGGTCCCGATCAACAAGTTCACCGCAGTAAGGTTCAGATTGCTGCCCCCACCTGCCAGCAGGTGGATGTAGTGCTTTTCAAGCATAAATTCCGGCGAAGTTAGAGTCCCTTGAGGGCTGTCGCCACCGCGATAACTGTTAACACAGGCGCCACCAAAAAACCCCTGCACTGCGGGAATCTGCCCCGGCCAGCCGCCCCCCGTGACCGGACCGGTGCCAAAGGCCGTGCCGGTCACCAACCACCCGGCGGGATAGGCCGCCCCCTCAAAGTCCGCGAGCAGGATATCGGCGGGCGCAATGGCCATGGTTACACGACCCGTAATGGGCAGAGCCGGACCGGTCATAAATGGCCCCTGAGGAACCGCCTTATCCGCCCCGCCCGGTGTCCAGGCGTTGGGAAAGTAAAGATTCAAACCGAACGGTTCGGGATCGACCATGCCGGGATAAACCCAAAGCTGCCCGCCATAGTTGTCCTGCACCAGCCGGCGCGGAGCATTCGGAGATGGCTGCGAGGAGCGGTCGCCAACCAGCAGATCGATCCACCACTTGTTGCTGGGAATCGGGCGGTTGGTGACGGCGGCAGCCAGATGCAGCTTGGCAAACTGCGTGACGACCTGCTGCGCGGTCATGGAAAAATATCCCCCCTGCCATTGAGCGGACGGGGGGACGCTGGAGGCGTAGGATCCTGCGCCCACACGGATTGCAGTCTGACAGGCACCGCGACTGCCGCCGCCACTAAAAACACAAACAAGCGTGGCTCCTGCAACAAGCCGCTGCAGCTTGACCCAAAACCGTATGACAAGCCGGATCATGGCCAGCGGCTCCTGGTATCCTTGAGATGGACAAGTATCCTTTCGATTTTACCGGAACGCCCAAAAACCTCCTGGCTTTGCGCCACACTCAGGCGGAGCCCGTCGATGTCATGCCGCGAATCGTCCGCATAGACCAAAGTCAGAGAGTCCCGGTCTGCGAGCTGATAAACCACCAGAGTCTGGCAGAAGGTGAAAGCCAGTGATCCGGCAGGCAGACGGATCCGTTTTGGTTTTCCTGAAAAATCAAAGCCGTGAAAGTCGTATGGCTTGTCCATAAACTCCTGCCTGCGCAGCAGGCGCGGTGCGAAACCCAATTGCCCCAAGCCCACTGACACGCCAAGTTCTCCCATGCGGCAAAGCACGTCCTCCTTCACTTGGCCGGTCAATCCCGGCTGGCGCGCGCCGCCATGCCCCGGCGTATGCGAGTAGGCATCCATCGGAAACGCCCCGTAGGCTTCCGGCGTCTTGTAATCTCCAAGGCCGGTGCGGACATCGTGGTAAGCTTCGGCCAATCCCTCGAGCACCGGGACGGGCTCGTCGGCGGCTACGGCGCGCAAATAAGTCTCCTGCACGGCGAGAAGCAGTTTGGAGACCATATGCCAATAGATGCAGCCAAGGCCTTCGTAGCCAAAAAACGTTCCTGACCTGCCGGTGAAGGATTCGTGGTCAAAGAGCCGCTCGAAAAGAGCCAGAATCAGGGCCGCCTCGCGTTTGACAAGGGGCCCGTAGGCTTGCGCCGGCAACGATTCGAGAATGCGCTCAAGATCCCGACCGTTCGTGACGGAGGAATGAAAGTGGACTGCACCCAAAACATCGCGCTCCACCAGCTGACCATTGCCATCGGAGAGAAGTTTTTGAAGCAGCGGCAGCTTAGCCAGGTCCTGGTGTGGGATGTTGTTGCGCTCGACAAACCGGGGCAAATCACGGTCGGGATAAAGCAGGTAACTGTGCTGAGCGGCGCAGTAAATGGCGCTGGACTTCAGCGCCCGCAGAAGAGCCAGCGACTCCGCAGCTGAGAGATAGCCCGAGCTGAGCACGGCGACCTGACCTTCAAGCATTTCGTAGAGCCGGCGCACCGGCATCTGCTCTGCCTTATCCAGCCGGATGAGGTTATAGGAATGATAAAGCCCGTCAGGCCTGCGGTTGGATTGGATTGAATGATTCGTCCAGTCCAGCGCCCGGTTGAAAAGGCTGAGGAACTCCCGGCCGGGCACCGATATTTTGCGGCCGGAAAAGCCTTTAGCATAGAGCGCTTCGCGATACTGGCTGCCGGCGCGCCCCAACTCTCCGGCCACCCGCTGCCGGTCCACGTCTGAGATGTCGGCCAAAAGCAAGGATTCGTGTCCTTCAAACGAGCCGGAGAGTGCTTTAGCAAACCCGGCAACCTCAGCCGACAATGCGAATCCTCCGTTAGACTCTTTTGCAAATAGATCCCGGCAGAAGGTTAAATAACGCCTCAGATAATAGAGAGTGACCATGGACGTGCCGTTGCCGACCAGGGCATTGTTCGCATCATTCCACTCGGGCCGCTGCGTATTGAGCCAGATCCCCGCTCCAGGAATAAAATTGGACAGCTTGGCCAGCAATGGAACCAGGAGCTTCTCGGCAAGGTTGACCAACCTGACCTGCCCGGTTTTGTCCCAGACGAGTTTGCCGTCTGAACCGGTTTCCTGAACCCGTTGGCAGATCTTTTTGTCCAGCGCCGCATCGAAAACCACCGTGTCCTTTGGATTGGCTCGAATGCTTTCAAAGGGCTTTATCCGGTAGGGCACGTTGGCATAGGCGAAAATCCCGCGGTTCAACAGCCCCGCCAAAGCTTCCGGCTCGTGCCGGTCCAGTTGCTCAAGCAGTTTGAGCAAATAAATGATCTGGTGATCCCCCCAGTAACCAATGTAGGACCAAGGATCATGGCCATCGACCACCTCCCAGTCGATGCCGTGCCGGGTGATCCGGTAAGGATTGTAGCCGTCGGCGGTAGAGGCGTTAAGAAATCTGCAAATCATTCCGGCCGTGTAACCCGGGAATGAGAGCGCCAATGCCTCCCAGTTTTGAAAGATATCTCGCCAGTTGCCCTCATAATTGAGGCTGGGCGTGCCGTCCCGGTTGCGGGTTGCTATGGAAAACCTGTTCCACGGACGGCTTGGGTCGCCATGGCGCCGGCTAAAGGTCAGCGGAAGATATTCGCGACAGACCCGCTCCAGTTGCGGATCGCCCACAGCCACCGCCTCAGCCACCATCCGACCATAGATAACGGTGAGAGGCAAAGCCTCAAAATAGCCCGAATGGCGCAGTGCCAAGGCGGCATTAGTGTGGCGCACAAAAGCCATGAGATCCGAGGTCGATAGACGATAACCATCCTGAAACACGCCGCCCCGCATCACATTGAACAGGGTGTTGCTATAATGCCGGGCGCAGCCCAACGCGCGGGCCGTTTGCTGAAGGCCGTCGGCTGTCCCCACAATGCGCCGCAACTCTTGGGTTCCCCGCAGGACATCCCCCAACACCAAACGCCGCAGCGCCGCTGGCTTGGACAGCAAAACTCCGATCCTCGCCACATCCGCGGAACCCTGATTGACATCGGCCACCAGGAGCCAGTCCACGGATTGCCCCCCGCTTAAATTCACTTCGCTCTGCACGAAGTAGGCACCGCGCTCCGCCCGAACCCCGCTCTCTTGACACAGTGCTTCTCCACGGCGGAAGCGGTCCACTTGCACCGAGGAGAGAAGCACCACTTGCCGCTTTAGACCCACCGACCAGGCCAGATTGGCGCGCAGGGATTCGGCCGGTTCGGGCCGGTCCACTGGAATGGCACTAAGACGGAAGATGCCCAACCCGGTCTGGGCGAGCAACTCGCTCTTCTTGTAGGCGTCGAGCAGTGTGCTGTATTCCAAATTGAATTGGCTGGCGGCACCACATGGCATCAGGTTCTGGACCCCGTCCAGCACTGCCACCCTCACATCCTCCGAACCTTGCGATGCAAGCCAAGCCCGGCGCACAAATCCAAACTCCCGGCTGTTAAACCAGCCATAGCGGAAGGTCAGAGAAAGATCATCGTTGATTTCCTCAAATAGAAGCTGGTTGCCGCAGAAGTTTTTATAGAGATTGCGACGGACCCTGTAGATGCCGTCGCACCGCGCGGAAAACGGCTCCCATAAAAACTGCTTTCCTCTCCCCTGCACCCGCAGCAACGTCTTGCTGCCTGTGACCTCGGCCATGTCCCGGATCTTATCGTCGGTATAATAGGGGAACAGGGCAAGATTCGCATCGCGCCTTCCTGCGGTTAATCCGCCGTTGCTGGAGATGAAAAGCCAATGATCCGAGTCGCTCACCACCGTCATGAAAAAGGGGGGCATCCGGTCATAATTGGCAATCTGGTAATAGGGTTGCCCCTCCAGCGTGACCAACTGACCGCAGACAGTGTGCTCATTGGTATGAAGCGGCGCCTTGCCAAGATATAAGGGGGTTCGCATAGGAAAAGGGAGCCTGCGGCTCAATGCCCACCAGCACGACGGGCGTCCAGATCGCGTTTGATCAAGTCGGTCATACGCCTGTCAATGGTGTAAAAGAACATGAAGGCCGCACAGGACATATACAGCAAGCCAGGAATCACCGAGATGAGCAGCTTGATGCCGACCAGCGCTGAGGCGGTCTGAACAACATTGGGCACGTAATGGAATACATTCAAAAGCCACCCGGCTATGGCAGCGCCGATACCCCAACCAGCCTTTTGCGCGAACGTGGCCGATGAGAAATAAAGCCCGGTCGCACGACGGCCGCTCTTCCATTCCGAGTAGTCCGCCGAGTCGGCAATCATCGTCCAGAGCAGCGGAACGGCCGGGGCATAAGCCATCTTGGCCAGAATGTTCAGGGCATAAATAGCCACCATATCCTTCTTCCCCGGCAGATAAAGGGCTATGAAAAAAACGCCGGAGATGAGTGATGAGGCGATAAAGACATTGCGGTTGCCGAAGGCCTTGGCCAACGGCTTGGAGAGCGGCAAAGCCGCAATTAATACCACCGTGCCGATGACATTGAAAAGCTGAACACTGTCCTCCTTGCCTATGAAATATTTGAAGTAATAGGCAATGGCCGCGTTTTGCATGGCGAACATAATGAACGAAATAATCCCCACACACGCCAATATGATCCACGGACGGTTCTTGGAAAGGTTCTTGAGATCCTCCTTTAGCGAGCTGGGCAGCGCATTGGCCGGCTGCACCCGTTCCCGGGTAAACACGAACGTGATGAAAAAGAATACCAAACTCAAAAGCCCGAAGACGATCACCGTGTATTGAAAACCCATGGCCTTATCGCCGTGCCCGAAATACTTGGCTAAAGTCAGGGCCCCGCCAGTCACGACAAACTGGCCGGTAAACGCGCAAATGAACCGATAAGTGTTCAGTCCCGCCCTTTCATAAGTGTCGGAACTCATCACCGCGGCCAGCGAGGAGTAAGGCAGATTAACCGCCGCATAGGCTGTCATCAGCAGCACATAGGTGGCCCCGGCGTAGAGTATCTTCCCCGTCTCCCCGAAATCAGGCGTCGTGAAGGTCAACACCGAAAGCACGGCATAAGGCACGGCACCAAAAAGAATGTAGGGACGAAACTTGCCCCATCGCGTCTGAGTCCGGTCCGACACAATCCCGATGACCGGATCGATGGCCATATCCCAGAAGCGGGCCACGAGCATGATGGTACCGGCGGCAGCGGCGGGAATCTTATAGACGTCCGTGTAGAAAAACAGAAGCCAGAATCCGACCATGTCCCAGACGAAATGCGAGGCGGTATCGCCCAGTCCGTAGGCGAGCTTTTCCCGGAACCCCAAGGGACCGGAAGGTGGAGCGGTTCTCGATTTCCCAACGCTGGCTGCTTGGCTTGTATTCATTGGTATCTGTATAAAGTGGGCGGGTTAAGGCTGAACAGAGGCCGACACACGGGGCGCAGCTCTTTCCGCTTGGACTTGGAACGGAATGTTCGCGTGGGCGGCGTGACCTTTGCCATCAAAGACATAAGCAAAAAGACGATAGGCACCGGGCTTACCGGGGGCATGGAGCGAAATCGCACTCGCGTTGGGATCCAGAATCAAACTGGACAGCGCCGCCGGCTTGGACTCAGGATCGCCCCCCACCTTTTTCTCCTCACTTTCAGCCATCACCTCCCAATGATAGGTCAAGGAGTCCTGATCGGGGTCCACAGCCCATGCCTGAGCTGTGCACGCTTGCCCGGGAACCATGCTTATGTTTTCCGCGGCCGTCTTCTCGTTGAGGCAGGCTCGGATCAGGCGCGGGCTTCGATTGCGCGGCGCTTTTCCAGTCCAGATACGATGCATCACATCCACTGCCGCCGTTTCCTCACCCGAGCCGAGAAACATACCGTACCATGTGGGAGTGCGTTCCTGCTTGTTTCCCCAGAGAAAGACATAGGATCCCAGACAAAACTGTTGGTCCGATTGAATAGCCTCCCGGAAGCGCTTCTCGTAGAGATCCGCCTTCGTGGCGCTGTCATTTTCCAATGGAGCTCCCCATGCCGTTTTCCCGCACTCCCAGTGTCCTGTGGCACCCCACTCCGTCACGAGATAAGGCTTTTTCCATCCAGCCTCATGCAGATATTTCGGCAGGTTAATAATGTCGCAATACATTTGGAACGAAACAAAGTCCAGGTCGCTGGCCCGTTGCCGCACCAGATCCACCGTTTCACAGTTGAACCCGGCCAGTGTGGTGGTCGTGAGGTGATTTGGATCGACCCGGTGTATCATTCTGGAAAGTTCATCGACTGCATCCCAAACCCTCGGGTTTTTCTCGAAATTCAATTCGTTGCCGACAACCCAGAGGAGCAATGCAGGATGATTGCGGTATTCCAGCACCTGCGATTTGAGCAGGGACAGTTGCCGCGCCACCGCCTCGGGATTTCCATAGTCAAAACCCCGCCGCTCGTGATCCACATCAAGCCCCATCGCAACATATAGACCATTGGTCAGGGCGCGATCGAGAACCGCCTTGCCGCTATCCCGCCCGTTGTCGGTGCTCCAGGTGCGGAGAGAGTTTCCGCCATGCGCCCGCAGCTTTTCCGGCGAACCCAGCTCAATCCCGGCGCCCTTAACGTAGAAGGGCTTGTGGTTCACCAGCAGGCTCCACCGGTCGCCCTGCTGACGGAGCTCGACCTTGGCCGGACCGCTCTCAGGCTGAGGACCATCCGCGCGGGTGGATTGCGCAAAAAACAAGCCCGGAAGAAGCATCCCTATCCCCGCGCCTAAATGCAGGACTGTTTTCTTAAAGAAATTCATAGAATCAGGAATGATGCGACCGGACGAGGATGTATTCCAATTCCTCCAGGGATTTGCCTTTGGTTTCAGGAATGGCAAACAAAACAAAAAGCAGCGCCGCGATGGCGAGCAGTCCATAGGCCAGAAAGGTGCCGCCAGCGCCCCAATGCGAGAGTTCCCACGGGAAAATCATTGTCACGGTCGCGCTGACCACGGAATTCCAAAAACCCACAACCGAAATGGCGGAGCCTCGCGATGCGTTTGGAAATATCTCCGACAAAAGCACCCACATCACCGGCCCCAACGAGATCGCAAAGGAGGCCACAAAACCCACAATCGCGTAAAGCACCAGGGAAGCCCTGATATGCAGTGCCGCCGAAACCAGCACCTCTCGATAGGGAGCAATCACGCCCGCTCCGTAACCGCCCTTCAAATGATCGAGAAACTCACCCTCGCTTGCAAAAGATTCCCTCTCTTTGCTGAGATCCTCGATCAGGGATTCCGGAAGATTGCCGGAACGCAGCGCTGAATTTGATTGTGCTGACAGTTGGTAATGCGCGCTGTGAAAAGCTCCGGCGCAGGTCAGCAATGACAAAGCCATGCCGGCAACACCGAAGATCAGCAGCGGCTTTCGCCCCAGCCTATCCACCAGACGAATGGCCACAAAGGTCATCCCCAGATTCACCAATCCCACGATAACCGCCTGACGGAACGCCGCATTGGTCCCTCCCCCGGCCTGCGCGAAAATCGTCGGCAGATAATAAAAAACGGCATTGATACCGGTAATCTGCTGAAAAAAGGCTATGGTCAGAGCGATGCCCATGACTAGGCGCATTCTGCGGCTGAACAGATCAGAAAATCGGGTTCCCTTCAACGGCAGTGAGGTGTTCGTCTGGGTTTGAATGCTGTGCAACTCCGCGCGGGCATGCTCTATTCCGCCGACCCTGGTGAAAATGGCAAGCGCCTCCTCACTGCGGCCCCGGCGACAAAGCCACCGGGGACTTTCGGGCACAAAGAAAAGAAAAACAAAATAGAGCGCCGCAGGGAATGCCTCCACTCCGAGCATCCAGCGCCACGCATTCTCCCCGACCTGCAAGAAATAATAATTCGAGAAAAAAGAGGCGGAAATGCCGATGACAATCATCAGTTGGTTGAAGGAGACCAGGCTACCCCGAAAGGCGGAAGGAGAAATTTCGGCGATATAGACCGGAGCAATCAGTATAGATCCCCCCACAGCCAAACCTCCCAGAATCCGGGACGTTACGAAGAGGGAGAAGCTGGTGGTGGTGGCTGAAAGCAACGCCGAGAGAGCAAAAAGGAGTGCTGTCAGCATCAGGACGCGCTTGCGCCCAAAGGTGTCGCTCAGGAATCCCGCCGCGGCGTTGCCGCCCAGCGCACCCCAGCCTAGGCAGCTGACGGCCCAGCCTAGCTTCAGATCGCCCGACGCACCGCTGAGATCAAAGTATTTCTTCAGAAAAGGAACCGTTCCCGAAATGACGGTCGCATCGAAACCGAGCAGGAATCCGCCCACGGCAACGACAAGCGCAACGGCGGCGGTGTAAAAATCACCTTTCATTTTCGGAGGCATAAAGGCAATACGAGATCAGAGGCACCCGGATTAGATCCGGGCGACGCCGTTTTTTGATTGCCGTGGAGATTAAAAGGAATTAATTGCAAAGACGTCGTTGACATCCGTGGCCAAATCCGACCACTTCCATGCTTCGACATGGCCGTCGCAGGCGGAGAATATCGCCCGGCTGTTATGCCGGCAGGCCGCCTGCTTGTTCAACGGAACTGTCGTCCAACCTGAATTGAGAACCGGCTTGATCACGGTGATGTCCGTGAAGTAGCCCGAAGTGGGCAGTTGGTTTATATTGCCGCCACTTTTGGGATAGCCCACATCCCCGACCAGCCAAATGGAACTGGCGCGGTTAATGGAACTGAGCTTGCGGCTGCCCTGAACCTTTCCCGCAAGATCCAAATAATATCGGATGACGCCATTGGCAGGGTTGACCGTGTCCTCAAGGGGGCCGTAACCCTCGCAGGGCGAGTTGTAATAGGCCACCGTGCCAGGATCAATGTCCGCATCCCTAACAGCGGTGCAGCGCCACACATTGTTTGAAGTCGAGCTGCTGGTGATATAACTCCCGTTTCCAAGAATCCTGAACCACCAGTTGGTCGTGTGACTGGAAAAATTACGGTCATTCAACGGAGGCAGATAATCGTTGCTGTCCCCCACATACATCATCGCAGCAAGCCCGATCTGCTTGCTGTTATTGACACAGGCTATCCCCTTGGCCCTTTCCTTGGCCTTCCCCAGGGCCGGCAGCAGCATGGCCGCCAAAATGGCGATGATGGCGATGACGACCAAGAGTTCGATGAGAGTAAACGCGCAATTAGTTTTCCGAGTTATGCTTTTCATTATAGCGCAAAAAAGCGGGTTGCCCGCACCCCGGGCAACCCGCCTTGAGAGGGATCAATAAACTTCCAAAACCCGATAGAACTGGTTCGTCCCACTCACGGAGTCAGAGACGGTATTCGTTCCAGTCCCGGTCACGAGCGGACCGTAGCCGGCCCAGGGGGAACCGGCGGACAGGGAGGAATGTGTCTGCACTGAGTAGGTTCGGCCAACACCGGAGTTCCAGCTGATACCCACACCGGGGGAAACCTTTGCGGCGATCAGGTTGGTGGATGCGCCGCCACCGGTGGCGAGCGAAATATCGTCAACCAGCATATCGCCGAAGTCGTTGGCAACAGCACCCAGGTTTGCAACGATCTGTATTTGCGCCTTCACGGCTGTTGCCGGGGCAACAACGCTCAGGCTGGATTGAGTCCAGACCCCGGGCACGGTGCTCAGGTTGAGTTGGTTTTGGCTCAGGAAACCTGTGGCAGCGTCGAACCATTGCACCAGACAGAACGGGCTGAAGGTGATTCCGCTGCTGACAAGCTTGGACCAAGCCGAGAAGCTGTATGTGGCCCCTCCGGTGACTGCATCAAAGCCCTGCTGCAAAACTACTCCGCTCGGACTGGATGGATAGTTGGTGGCATTCAAATCCAAACTCCAGCTGCCGGAGTGCACGTCAGAGGAATTCCGGACTGCGGCGGTGCTGCCGACCGAAGTCCAGCTGAGTGTTCCACCTGCGCCGTCGTCGCTCTCAAATCCGCTGTTGGCAATGGATTCCAGAGCGCCCGGGTTGATTTCTTGGACCCGATAAAAGGCGGCAGGAACCGAGTCATAGACATTGGACACGGTGGTGTCTGTAACAATCGGCCCCAAGTTTACCCAGGTGGAGTTATTGGAGGACTTTTGAGCTTGGTAGCTGTTACCAGAGGAGGGTGTCCACCCAATCTGCTTTCCGGAGCTGATTCTGGCCTGCACCTGATTGGTCGTCCAGAAATAAACGTTGTCGATGTAAAACGTGGCGTTCTCGATCAGCGGATCGTTATCCACAAAAAGAAACAGGCTCGTATTCGATTTGTCAAAGGCCGGAAAATAGGACAGCGGGAAGTCCAGGCTGATCCAGTGCTTGTTCACAAACTGGCCGGGCGAGATGAAGTTGGTGTAGGAGACATTTTTTCCGGAAAACTGCACCGAGAATTCCGTGGCATCAGGCGACCAGACATCCACGTGCAGGACAGTCGAATTTCCAATATTTAATGCAGGCAGATCTATTCCGGCATATTGAAGCGTGGCGTATTTCTTCACAATCCGCCCCGTCACAGGGTTGGTATAATCGATACCCAAGCCGCTAGGGTAGCTCCACGGGGTGGCCCATGCGTTGACGGGGGCATTGGTGTAGTAATGACTGCTGTTGTAGAGCGAAACCACACCGGCAGAAGGACGGGATGGTGTGGGGGCGTTATCAATTGGATAATTGGGCAGCGGTTGGGCGGCCGCCACAATCGTTATATTCACAACGGATGATGTAGCCGAATTACCGCTGCTGTCCTTGGCAACCACTTTGAGCGAATGTGCTCCGGAAAGCGTGGTGTTGCCGCTCGTGAAGGTGAAGGGATAGGTCTTGCTCACCCCGGCCAGCGCGTTATCCACATAAAAAGACATGTTAGTAACAGACCCTGGATTTACAATGGCACTGCCAACAACCGTAAAGTTTGTGTTAACCGTCGCGCCGCCGGCGGGGCTGGTAATCGATGCCATGATGGGGGTTTTTGGAACCATCACTCCGACATTGTCGAAGGCTACCGACGAACCCGGCCCCCAGAGAGGGACAAACTTAATGCCGGTTGCAGCGGCATTGATCGTGTAGCTGAAACAATATGTCTCCCAGGACCCGCTTCCGCTGGCGGGACGCATGTCTCCACTGTCGCTCAAACGGCCACCAGGTCCCCAAGATTCAATTTTCAAGCCGCCAATGCTGGATCCGGAAATGATCTGCATGTCCTGAACAAAGTTATAAGTATGTCCGGCAATAAGCGACAAGCTGTCCAGCGGCAAAGGGGCGGTTTTACCACTCACCCATACGCCATAGGAACCACCGCCCGTATCGTCCATCACACCGTAACCACCCGGATTCCCGCCGCTGGTGGGAAAACTGTTCGCAAAAGGAGCTCCGAACGATGATGTGTCCCAGTAGTTCGTCACTCCATCCCCGGACGGACTATCAAAGTTCCCGTCCGGAACCAGGATCAGCGTCGGGCTGCTGACGGTGACATTCACCACGGAGGAGGTAACGGAATTGCCGTAGCTGTCCTGAGCAACGGCTTTAAGTGCGTGGGCACCGGTCGAGGCCCCCACCACTGAATAGCTATAGGGTGAGCTGGTGGCATTTCCCAGCAGAGTGTTGCCGTCATAAAAAGCCACATTGAAAATCGAGCCCGGACTGACCACAGCCGAAGCCGAGATGAGATAATTGGTGTTCACCACATCTCCATTGGCCGGACTGGTGACAGCGACGGTGAGAGGCATCGTGGGAGTGTAAAAATACACATTGTCAAAATAGAAATCACCGAAGCGCACGCCCGGCCCGGCCAAGTCCCCGTTATCAATCCACAGCATCTGATCCAGCTTGGACAAATCCAGCAGCGGGTTGGCCGAAATGAAATCCGCAAGCGGAATGTCCAAGCCCACCCACTGGTTGCTGGAAACCGCGCCCCCACTGGCGGGCCGGTAGATTTCCGCGGCTTGGTTTCCATGCGCGCCGGCGGTGCTCACCAACTTGACAGCCAACTGATTGGCCGTGGTCCATACGTCCAAATGCATGAACAGCTTGCTGCTTGCATCGATCGGGTTCCCATAGAACTCCACCCCGGCATAACTCAGGCCTCGATAGGACTTCACAGTGGCTGCGCTTGGAATTGGGTAGTCGGCCAGGTATGAAGCCCCGCTCCAACTGGCATACCAGCCGATGCCAGGGCTGTCGCTGTAGGTGCCGCTGCTGTTAAACATGGAGGTCACACCGCCCGCGGACTGAGTGGGAGTGGGTGCGTTGCTGACTGGTTGGGCTTGCGCCACTGCCGGATTGAGCAGAAGACCGCAGGCGCACATGGAGGTCACGGCCAGAGCCTTCAAACGTTTTGAAATCCAAGGTTGAGCCCAGTTTTTAGAGGATTTTACATTCATTTGGTTTTTGTTCGCAACAAACCGCTGCAGGCTTTGTGTCTGTGGTCGAATTTGTTGATTAATATCATATTTTCTATTACACGACGATACGCGTGTCAACTTTTTAAAATCCGGAATCCGCTGTTTGTATGTGGCTGTCTAAGGCCTTTTTACAAAAACAAGTTGCTTCCCGCATTGAAAAAAAGATTATCTCTTCCTGTCGTGATCCCTGCGTTTCAGCCACAACTGCTCCTGGGAATCCTCATATTCCTGCTGCTGCCGACATGGCAAAGCGATGCGGACCCAGCCCGACTGCTCACCACGGCCGCGGCGGTGCGCAATCTAACCCCTGCGGAGGCTGATTCCCACCTGCCGGTCCGGCTCCAAGGTGTCATCACCTTCTGCGACCCCTCCCTTTTCTCGCGTTTTTTGCAAGACTCCACGGCCGGAATCTACCTGCGCGAAACCAACCTGCCGTCTCTATCTGCCGGAATGCACGTCGAGGTGGAGGGAGTGACCAGCTCGGGAGAGTATGCCCCGGTGGTGCTGCCAGAGCGGGTTCGCGTGATAGGCCATGCCCCCCTTCCCGATCCTCATCCAGTCCTCTTCGAGCAACTGGCCAGCGGAAAGGAGGACAGCCAGTTTGTCGAGGTGGGCGGTGTCGTCCGCTCCGTGCTTCCGGATGAGCCCTCGCATCGGTTCCTGATTGATCTGGCCACGGGCGGCGGGCGGCTGGCCGTCTACGCCAGCGAACTCCCCTCCAGCCTCGTCACCAATCTGATCGACAGCACGGTGAGGATTCGCGGAGTCTGCTCCTCCCAATTCAACCGGCAGCGCCAGCTCTTCGCCATCCGACTGCTGGTTCCCAGAGCCGATGATGTGAAAGTGGAGGCCCTCCCACCGGGTGACCCTTTTGCCAGCGCTCCACAAAACATCCGCAGCCTCTTCCAATTCACCCCTCAGGGCAGCTATGGACACCGGCTCAAATTCAGGGGTACGGTGACCTACTTTTATCCCGGCTTGGCGCTCTACATCGAAGACATGAATTACGGCCTGCTGGTGCAGACCAAATCCACCCTACCGCTGCGCCTAGGAGAACAGATCGAGGTGCTGGGCTTCGCGGCCCGAGGCCAATACACCCCTGCCCTCCAAGACGCCATCTACCAACGGGCCGGTTTGGGCCCTCTACCCGTCCCGGCACCTGTCACCCCCGATCAAGCCCTGAAAGGCGACTACGATTCCCGCCTGGTCCGCATCGAAGCGCGGCTCATCAATCATGCCCAGACCGGCCGGGAGCAATCATTGACCCTGGAAACGAGGGGAGTGGTTTTCCATGCCTACCAGCAGGTCGATAACGGCCGGGACTACGCCGAGCTTGAAAATGGCAGCCTGATCGCACTGACGGGTATTTGCCTGGTCGAACCGGGGGATTGGGAAGCGGGCGAAACATGGCGCGCCAAGTCCTTCCGCCTGTTGCTGCGCAATTCCGGCGATGTTCAAGTGCTGCGGGCCCCCGACTGGTGGAATGTCCAGCGTGTCCTTTGGGTGACCGGGGCGCTGGGCCTGCTCTGCTTAAGCGCATCGGCCTGGGTCGCCATCCTGCGAGGCCGCGTCCGCCAGCAGACCGGGGTAATCAGGGATCGACTCCAGCGCGAGGCCGCTTTGAAAAACCGCTACGAGGACCTGCTGGAAAACGCCAACGACATGGTTTTCACCAATGACCTTTTCGGCAGAATCACCTCGCTCAACCAGACCGGAGAGCGCCTGCTGCAGCGCACCCGCCAATCCGTCGTCACCCGGAATTGGATTGAGTTCATGCCCGAGGACCAGCAGGAGCCCGCCCGCCAGTGGCTCCAGCAGGTCGGCAAGGGGGCCGACCTGCCCGCGACCGAATGGGATTTCCTCAACGCGGCCGGCCAACGCATCAAACTGGAAATCAGCGCCCGACTCCTCAACCATGCCGGGCACCAGCCCGAAATCGAGGGGATAGCTCGCGATATCACCGAACGGCGCCAGTTGGAGCGGGAACTCCTGGAAATCAGCAACCGCGAGCAGCGCCGCATCGGACACGATCTGCACGACGGGGTCTGCCAACAATTGGCGGCCATCAATTATTTAACGGACATCCTCGGCGACCAGCTGCTCGAGAAAGGCGTCCCAGAATCCGCCGAGGCCGAGCGCATCGGCCACCTCATCAATGAAGTCAACGTCCAAGCCCGCAGCGTCGCACGCGGCCTTTTCCCCGTCCGCCTTGAGGAACACGGCTTGGTCCTTGCCTTGGAGGATCTGGCGGCCACAGCCACCCGCCGCCACCGTATCACCTGCCGCTTCATCTGCGATGTGACGCCGGTGAAATTCAACAGCGACGCGGAACTGCATCTTTACTACATCGTCCAAGAAGCCTTGGCCAATGCCGTCAATCACGGCAAGTCGACCAGCGTGATTGTGACATTGACCTGCGAGGGTGAGCGCATGAAACTCACTGTTCAGGATAACGGCATGGGATTCGCACCCACTGGCAAAGGTCCGACGGGCATGGGCATCCGAATCATGCGCCATCGCGCCAAAGTCATCGGCGCCGCGCTTGAGCTGGAAAGCCAGCCCGGACACGGCACGCAAATCACCTGCCAATTCAGCGCTCCGGTGCGGAAACCGGGCCATATCGAAATTTGAAACTATGACCCAATCCATTCCGCCCCGGGCGGTAGAAAAACAAATCTCCAGACCGGGGGACTCGGCACCCAAACCCTCCCTGCCAACCAGCCGCGTATTCCTTGTGGACGACCACGCAATGTTTCGCGAAGGCCTCCGCCAGTTGATCGAGCGCGAGCCCGACCTGGCCGTGTGCGGAGACGCCGCCAGCGCCGACGAGGCTCTCCCGGCTATCGCCGCGCTCAAGCCCGATCTGGTAATCGTGGACATCTCCCTTTCAGGCACCAGCGGGCTGGATTTGACCAAGTCGCTCCGGGAACAATACGAGGATCTTCCCGTGCTGGTGGTTTCCATGCATGAAGAAAGCCTCTACGCTGAACGGGCTCTGAGAGCCGGCGCTATGGGGTATGTCATGAAACAGGAACCCGGCAAAACGGTCAAATCTGCCATCCGCAAGGTGCTGGCGGGCAACATTCACTTGAGCGAGGCAATGGCCACCACCTTCTTTGCCAAATACATGCGCGGTGGCCATACCACCACCCCTCCCTCTCCAATCGAAGGACTCAGCGACCGCGAGCTGGAAGTCTTTCGCCTTCTCGGCCAGGGCAAGGGCATCCGCCAGATTGCTGAGGAGCTCCAGCTCTCAATCCCAACCATCAACACCTTTCGCAACCGCATCAAGGAAAAGCTCAACCTCAAAACCTCCACCGAGGTGATGCTCAATGCCATCCAATGGGTGCAGGATTCCTCGACCTGATACATATGGCGGCCAACCGGACTTTCTTTCAAATCGCCCACAGCGCCGTGGCACTTGCCCTCTTGGCTGCAGCCGCCGGCTGTGTCAGCAGATCAAAAGCCGCCGCCCAAGCCAGGGCCGCCTTTGCCGCCGGCCAGCGCGACGCCCTCTTGCGCCACAATGCCACCCCAGATCCCAGCACAACCGCAGTGAGCATCTTGGGTCCGGTTAAAAACCCCGTCATCCCTTGGATCGAGGGACTCAACCTTAGTCAGGCAATACTCACTGCGGAATACTTGGAACATACCGAACCCAAAATCATACGGGTCAAGCGGCCGGGACATCTCATTGAGATTGACGTCTCCCGGCTCCTTCGGGGAGAGGACATACCTCTGCAGCCGGGCGACACAATCGAGCTTCAGTAGTCATTAACATGCCCGACCTGGTTGGATTGAGGGTTGGTGGGCTCTGTGTCAACAAAGCTCGACATCTCCATTGACACCCCATCAATGATGCCCCCCGAAATCCGTCTATGTTAGGAACAGGCTACGACAGAGGGCCCAACCGGCAAATTTGATGGGCCCGGAAACAACCAAGGGACCACACAGCCCCCTCAGATCTCCGATCTTTCGCGTCCTCCTTTTTGGCCTAAGGAAATAAGAGAAAAGCATAGCAAAAACCCTGCGCCGATTGGTCCCTTATCCATTGTTTTCCTCTTTGCCTCGCAAGCGCCGGAGGTGCGGCACGAGGCGGCCAAGCGGCCAAGCGGCCAAGCGCCAAGCGCATCTGGGTTTGTGTCGCTTCCACGGAGCTTGGAATTTATTTCGGACCGGGTGCCATAGACAGGTCGCTCCTCTAGAGCTTTGCGAAAACGGGTCCCGTGGTCCGTTGCCCTTTGTCCTTTGTCCCTTTCCTAATGCCTTCTGCTCCTTGCGGCCCGCCCCGCCGCCACCAACCCCATCAATCCCAACAACCCCATCGCCGCAACCTGGTCCGGCTCAGGCACCGCCGCCGTCGAGATCGCCAGCCCCCGCTGTTCAACGTCGCTGTCCCTCCTCCTCCCGATTAATCCTCGATATACAACCGCCATGTCCCGTTCGCGGCCGAACCTGTAAACGTCCCAAGACTCACCACCGGACGATATGTCCCGGTAAACACCGCCCCATC
>Ga0209829_10000950_pt1 | contig 24468 bp, 15 predicted proteins | sample C_140205_EF_Meta_FD_187311 | JGI IMG/M metagenome (GOLD analysis project Ga0209829, IMG submission 187311) | Freshwater microbial communities from Lake Croche, Canada to study carbon cycling - C_140205_EF_MetaG (SPAdes) (version 2) | ecosystem: Environmental > Aquatic > Freshwater > Lake... | reverse complement strand
CGACGAACTCGGACTGCCCGCCCGGCTGCACTATCACGTGCTCGCCCGTCGTGGCGCGGCCAAAGTTCGCCGCGTCACCCGGTGGCTCAACACCCGCGCTCCACGCTACACCCTCAATCCGAACGGGGAGCAAACGGTTCAAGCGGTGCTGCGGGACCACACCGCGAACCTCCCGTTGCCACCCGAAGACCACACCGCGAACCTCCCGTTGCCACCCGAAGACTACTCCGCGAACTGAAAATGCCGTGCTCTCCTGCAAGCCCTTGAATTCAAATTTCTAATCGCAGCGCGGTTGTTCCGCCGCTGCGCTTCGTGAAACTGACGGCGTGTGCGATCATCATCCCATGATCTCGCAATCGCCTTCACCTGTTCCCGCCGCGCCGCCCGTCACGGTCGAGCGCCTGACCTATTCCGTCGAAGAGTCCGCCACCGCCCTTGGCGTCAGCAAACCCACGATCTACCGGCTCCTCGCCCGCCGCATCCTCCGCCCCGTGCCGGGGCTCCGACACAAGCGCATTCCCTGCCAACAAGTCCGTCGGCTCGCCGCTGGCGAGGCCCTGCACGGTTTGAACTGAACCACGGAAGCCGTCGCTCAGATGTCGTCCCGCGCGATTCTCGGCCCTGGTGTTTCGCGCCCGGTGGTTTTGGCGGCTGCTGCCGCTGCCTCCCACTCCCTCTTCCGACGCGCAAACGCCTCCATCGGAGTTTCCCCTGCGCGGATGAGCGACGTCGCTCGTTCCAGCGGAGTGTCCGCCGGCGACCGCGGGGTCGATGGGCTCACGGCGAGTGCACTCGTTGCTCCAATCGCCGGAGTCGGCGCGGAGGCGGGTGTCGGCGCCGCTGCGGGCGCAGGGACGACGGGAGCCACGATGGTTGGCTTGAAGCGCACCTTGCGCCGGCGGATCGGCCTGTGCCCGAGTTCGCGGTTCAGCCACAGCCGCAAGGCCTCGGCGGAAACATCGACGCCGAGGCCGCGCAACGCGATGGCCAACACCTCGACGGAATCGCCGGCGCGACGCAGCCGCAGCAGTTCTTCACGGTGCGGTGCAAGCTGCGCCGTCTTCGGCTGCTTCGCGTGGCGCGCTTTTGCGACCAACTCGGCGAGCGTCGGTGGCGCGTTGGGAGCGATCTCGTGGTGTGCAGGTGGTAGCGAAGGAGTCATGTGGGCACGATATTCGGAGCGACTGCGGTGCGCAATGGGAGTGGGTTTGGATCAGTCTAAGCCGCGAGGCTTGGACGTTGGTGTCCTTACCCATGCTTTTCTTTTACTTTTCGTGATCAGTTTCAGTTCGTTGACGCTTTTGCTTCAATTTAATGTTTGGATACGTCGCGTAGCAGAGGATTTTCAATTTCGTTTTGATGAGAGGATTCAGTCGTTGAGTCTTGGTCGCTTCGTCTTCGTTCACTTTGATAAGCGGGTTAAAGTTCTGATTCGTGATTGGAGTTGTGCGATTTCAGTATCGTTGAGTTCGTTTGGATCGATTGGAGGTGGGTCATGTTGACCATTCGAACGTGCAAGGTTTTCAGTCACGCTCTGAGTGAATACCTCCGGCAGGCGGATTACTATTCACAGGGCATGAAGGTCGAAGGTCAGTGCTTCGGTCGGCTATGTGAAGCGGTTGGTTTGGTCGAGGGCGCGACAATTTCCGACGAAGCATTTGAGCGCATCGCCGGTAACCACCACGCAAGCACGGGCGAGCAGCTCACGGAGCGCATGGCGGCCGCCCGCCGTGCTGGCTACGATGCCACGTTCAACGCGCCCAAGTCAGTTTCGATTCAGGCGTTCATAGGCGGCGACGCCCGGCTCGTCGCGGCCCACGAGGTCGCCGTCAAGGAAGCGTTGCGCGAATTGGAATCCTTTGCCTGTCATCAAGACGGGCGCGGCATCAACAAACGCTATGTGACCAGCGGCCAAATCGCCGCGGCGATCTTCCGTCACGGCGAAAGCCGGGCCCTCGATCCTCACCTGCACTCGCACGCCTTCGTGTTCAATGTCGTTCAAAGTGGTTCAAACTCACGGCTGCTCGCCCTCGAGTCTTCGAACGTCTTTGAACGCACCCGTTATCTTACGGAGGTTTATCGCAACGCCCTCGCCCGCGAAGTGCAAAAGCTCGGCTACGCCATCGACCGCCGCGAGCACGGCTTCGAATTAGCTGAAATATCCTCGAGTTTGCTCGAACGCTTCTCGAAGCGAGCAGCGGAGCGCGACCGCGCCATCGCCGTCCGTGAAGCCGAACTCGGTCGCGAGCTCACCCACGATGAAATTGCCGTGCTCGTGCGGGAGAACCGCGCGAAAAAGCAATATGAGCTCACCCCCGACGACGTGCGCCAAAGACAGTTCGCTCAGGTGAACGAGGAGGAACTTCGGCAACTGGGGGCGCTGCGCGACCACGCCCGGCCGACGGGCTTAACTCGCGAACCGCTGAAAGGCGCGGTCGAGCGGGCCGTGGAGCATATTTTCGAGCGAAATACCGTCGTCCCCGTTCACGAACTCACCGCCGAGATTCTCCGCCAATCTTACGGCCGGCATTCGCTCAGCGCCGTCAAAGCGGCCATCTACGGGGACGATCACGGCCTCCTCCACGCCGACGGAAAAGTGACCACCCGCCCCGCGCTCGAACGGGAACGAGCACTGGTCGCCCAGCTCAACGCCGGAGCCGGCCAGCAAATCGAACTCGGCTATCTCATGAGCGCCGACGGCGAGAAATTGTCGGCAGAGCAGCGGAAGGCCGTCGGGATGATCCTCAAGTCGGGCGATCGCGCGGTCGTGTTGCGTGGCCGGGCCGGCACGGGCAAGACGCACGCCGTCGCCAGCGTCATCGAGGGCATGGCGCGGATCAATCGCGCGGTGGCCTGCTTCGCGCCGAGCACCCAAGCCGTCGAAATCCTCCGCCGAGATGGTGCCGAGCAGGCCCAGGCCGGCCGCACCGCCGCGGGTGCCGCCCTGCAGCAGACGCAAACGATCCAGCGCCTGCTGATTGATCCGGTCCTGCAAAAATCCATCGCCCGCCAAGCGGTCGTGATCGACGAATACGGCCTCCTTTCACTCCGCCAACTCAAGGCGATTGTCGATCTCGCGGAAAAACATCACGCGCGCCTCGTGCTCGTCGGCGACTCCGGCCAACATAAGAGCGTCGAAGCCGGCGACGCCGCGCGGATCGTTGAGCGGGAGTCGCGTGTCACGGTGGCCGAGTTGCACGAGGTTCGGCGTCAGGCAACGAATCCGGCTTATCGAGCGGCGGCGGAGTGCTTCGCCGCAGGCAAGACCCGTGAAGGCCTGGCCAAGCTCGATGCGATGGGCGCCATCGTGGAAGTCGAAAATCCGACCGCTCGTCGCGCGCAAATGGTGGCCGAGTGGTTTGCCGCGTCACAGGAAACCAAATCAGTCAGCAGCCCGGCCGGCGTCCAGGAGCGAGCGAAGACCGCGTTGATGGTTGCGCCCACGTGGGCCGAAATTGACGCACTCAACCTGCACGCCCGAGAAAAACTCCGCGCCGAGGGAAAGCTCGGTCGCGATGAGCAAACTATCGTGAGCCTGCGGGCCAAGACATGGACGAAGGCGCAGCAGAAGGACGTGCGGAACTACCAAGCCGGCGACGTGTTGGTGGCGCACAAAACGACGAAACACTTTTTGAAGGGCGACGAGTTACGCGTCGTCCGGAAAGACAAGCGCCGGCTGATCGTCCAGCGCGCGGGCGAGGAAATTTCTGTCTCGCCCCGGCAGTCCGGCCTCGCGTGGACGGTGTGCGAAGAGCGCCCGCTGGCCGTCGCGCCCGGTGAACAGCTGCGCGTTCGGGCGGTGAGCTATGCTGAGGCCTTGGACGGCAAACGTCGGCGGCTGGCGAACGGCACCGCCGTGGTCGTCCGGTCCGTCGATGCGCGTGGTCGGCTCGTGCTCACCGACGGTTCTCTCCTGCACACGCGGCAAGTGGTGCCGGGCTACGCCATGACGTCACACGCGGCGCAAGGCCTCACGGTGGACAAGGTGTTCGTGGCCGGGGCGATTTCGATGGAGGGCCTGTATGTATCAGCGACACGCGGTCGCGAAGGCATCCGCGTGTTCGTGCCGGACCGGGAACGGTTGCTCGCTGCGGCCGGACTCAAGAGCGAGGTGAGGATGTCGGCTCTGGAGTTTGTGCGGCAGCACGCGCTCGGCACCGACCTCCGGTCAGTCTTGGCCCGCGGTTGGCGTCACCTCTTGCACGTGCGCACGTGTTTTCTCGCGATCCACCCGCCGCGATTGGCGCGTGAAATCACGCTCGAAACGGAACGGGAATTGCCGGAACTGCCTCCGCGTCCCGTGCGAATTCCGCGTCCGCAACCGGCAGACTATAGTCCGCGTCGCGTCGTTCGTCACCAACCGGCCGCGCCGCGGATGCGCATGGGAATCTGACCAACGATGCTGAAAGGAATCAAAGACCATGAGCGGCTACGAGACCCCGGCTGTTTGGAGACGCGGGAGATGCCCGCGACTTTTTTGCGGCTGCACTCGCCGCGCGAGCGGGTCGCGCTGCCCTATGCCTCGCTCGTCAAGCTGGAGCTGACGTTGGATGAAACCGCGCTGGAGCTTTCCTTCATCACTCATCGCGTGACGATCACCGGCCGAAGCCTGACTGAAATCTACCGGGCAGTGACGGAGGCGGAAGCCCGCCTCGTTCGCGTCGTGGCGGCGGACTTCGGCTCGGAGGCGGCGGTGCCGTCCTTCAAGGCGCTCGTTCACGGCATCCGCATTGAGCCCTTGGACGCAGATGAGCGTCGCAAGCAGTGAGTCTCGCAGAGGGGCCGAGAGCGGTCGGTGGGTGCGCAGCATCCCACCGTCCGCGACGGGCTCCCGCCAGCAAACGGCCCAGCCGTCGCTCGGGTTGCGAGGCAAACGGGCCCGCAAGCCCGTGCCGCCGAGCCAGCCCGGCGTCGGCGTGCTGGCCGCTGAGCCCAATCTGAGCATAGCGCGTCCCCCGCCGGCAGACCACCCCAAGCCCGCCGCGCCTTCCCCATGTGCGGATAGTGCCGGCGTGATCTGGTATCGCACGAAAAATGGCCAGTTGGGTGGCTTTAAAAATAATCAGTTTTTTCGCGTAGAAATGCTGATCTGTCCATAGAACTTCGATTTTTTCAAGAGGGCGAGGCGCGGCCGGAGTGCATGTTTCTGAAGTTCGGCGGGGCTTTGGCTGGCGTTGGCTCTTGCTCTCGGTATTGCTTCTCGACCCCTCCCCAGGCCCTGATGTTAAGATCTGATCAAGTCCAATGGTTTGCCGAGCAGGTGCAACCGCACGAGCGCATCTTGCGGGCCTGGTTAACCCAGAGTTTCGGGTCGCGTCTGGACGTTGACGAGGTGGTGCAGGAGGCATTTTTGCGCGTTTTGCAGGCGCGGGACTCGAGCGAACTACGCGCCCCCAAGGCGTTTCTTTTCGCAGTCGCGCGCAATCTTGCGCTCGACCAGATGCGACGTTCGGCCGTCTCGCGCACGGATTCCTTAGTGGAAACGGACCTCTCAAACGTCTTGGATGACCATGTTAGCATTCCCGAGACCGTTGCCCGCGAACAGGAGCGCGCCCTCTTGACCCAAGCAATTCAGTCACTGCCCGAGCGCTGCCGTCAGGTCATGACGCTGCGCATTGTCTACGGACTCACCCAGCGCGTCATCGGTGAAAAGCTCGGCATCTCTGATCGTACTGTCGCGGCCCAGCTCGCGATCGGCACGAAGAAATGCACAGATTTTATGCTCAGCCGGCTCGACAACCGGAGGCCCTGCCAATGAAACGCCCCGAGCCAGAATCCCTCGCTGCCGAGCGCCGCTCCCAATCAGCCGCCGATTGGCTCGCGCGCCGCGACCACGGCTTCACCGCCGGCGAACAGGATGAATTCCTGCACTGGCTCGCCGCCGATCCTCGCCACGGCGAATGGTTCGCTCTGCATCGCCAAACCGTCGGTGACTTTAGCGCGCTCGCTCACTGGCGCCCCGAACACAGTGAGGAACCGAATCCCGATCTGCTCGCGCCGAAACATCGGCGAATTTACTGGCTAAAGCCCGCATTGCTGGCCGCCGCCGCGGCCGTCGTAATCGGCGCCGTGTGGTGGCGGGCAAAGCCAGCGACCACGCCCGCGCCCATCGCAAACATTGAACTCAAGCGCCGCATCCTGGAGGACGGCTCGTCCATCGAGCTGAACCACCGTGCCGACGTGACGACTGCGTTCAGTGCCACCGAGCGCCGTGCGACACTGGTCCGTGGCGAGGCGCTCTTTATCGTGGCGAAGGATCCTTTGCGACCGTTCATCGTTCGCGTCGGTGGCGTGGACTTGCGCGCGGTCGGCACGGTTTTTAGTGTGCGGCTTGAACAAGCCGCCGTTGAGGTGCTCGTCACCGAGGGAAAAGTTGGCGTGCAGCGTGCCGGCCATGCTGCTGGGCTGCTGACCACCCAGCCGCCGCTCGTCTCCGCAGGTCAGCGCGCCACCGTCTCGCTCACGAGCGCGGAGCCGCCGCAGATTGTCGCGGTTTCAGCGCAAGAGATCGCCCTGCTACTCAACTGGCAGCCGCAACTGCTTGATTTTTCCTCGGCCCCGCTCTCCGTGGCCGTCGCCGAACTCAACCGCCGCAATCGCGTGCAGTTCGTGCTCGCCGATGCTGAACTCGCGGCCCTGCCGATCGTGGCCTCGATCCGCTCTGACAACGTCGAGGGGTTTGCCGCGTTTCTCGCCTCGGGCTCGGGAATACAAATCGAGCACCGCAGCGCGACCGAAATCGTGGTGCGGCGCAAACGGTAGCGTTCGGCTCGCGCCCGCCGCTCGCTTCCTTCCCCCATCGCGCAGTGAAAATCGACCGTGGTGAAAATTCTTTTAGTGAAACCGGCGGGCTGAAACGTCTACGGGCGCTTGCTTGTGCCCCCTCAATTCCCCGCCGCCTGCCCGTTTGGCTGTGCTCCTGCCTCGCTGCCCTCCTTGCGGCTGGCGCTTTGCTGGCGGCCGAGGCGCCACGCCCTTTCGATGTTCCCGCCGGCGATGCCGCCGAGACCCTCAAACTCGCGGCCTCGCAAGGCGGGATCGAAATCGTTTTTTTCGCCGAGACCGTCCGTGGCGTCCGCACCGCCGAGCTGCGCGGGAAATTCCCCCCGCACGAGGCGCTCGAACGCCTCGTCGCTCACACGGGCCTCACGCTTTCCCTTAACGACTCCGTTGGCACCGTGACCGTCCTCAAGAACCCCGTCCCGCCGCTCAACCCACCCCCTGCAAACCCCACCGTGAAAAGCACCCGCACCTTTGTCTCAGTTCTTACGAGCTGGTTCGCCGCTACCGCCACGACGCTAGCCCAATCTCCTGTCGTCCCGACAAAAGACGACCCCATCGAGCTCTCGCCCTTCGTGGTGAGTTCCGATTCTCAGCGCGGTTACCTCGCCACCCAAACCCTCAACGGCACGCGGCTGAAAACCGACCTCAAGGACATCGGATCGTCGCTCACGGTCTTCACGGAGGAGATGATGAACGACATCGGCGCCAACAGCATTTACGGCCTGATGGCCTTTGCGCCGAACACCGACCCGTTCGTGATGACCACGTCCGATGTCACCGGCAACGGTAACGACTTTATCAATATCCCCACCAAGTTCGTCACGCGCGGCGGTGCGAGCACGGTCATCGCGCAGGATTTCTTCTCCAGCCCCGTCCCCCAGGATCGTTTCAACACGGAGTCACTCACGTTCACGCGTGGCCCCAATGCTATTCTCTTCGGCCTCGGCAACGCCGCGGGCGCCTTCCTCTCCTCCACCAAGCGCGCCAAGCCCAAAGACGCCCTCTCGTTTGAAGAGCAAATTGACAGCCGCGGCGGCCATCGAGCGACGCTGGATATCAACCGCGTGTTGATCAAAAACTACCTCTCTTTCCGCTACGCCGGTCTTTTGGAAGGGCTCAACAGTTTTCGGATTAACGACAACACCTACCAACGCCGCCATTTTTTTACCCTGAATTTCACCCCGTTCAAGCGGACGACGCTCCGCGTCAACTACGATCAGGGCCATCTGCAACAATCGGCCGTCCGCCCTTGGCCGGATTACGACGCGGTTTCCCCTTGGCTCGCCGCCGGCTCGCCGATCCTCAGCACCTTCACCAATTCGGCTGCGGGCAAACCCGCCGGCACGCAAAATTTCCCCTTCGCCGGATTAATTTCAACGGAGTTTACCCCGGGCGGCACGCCCATCCCGACGCAGACCCTGCAAAATCAGGGCCAGAGCGCACCGACGACATTTGCCAACGGCTTCCCGGTCAACGGGGCTAATTTTCGCTCCTTCATCAATCCCAGCATCTATCCGACATTCGCCAGCAGTTTTTCGAATACCGCCTACCGCCCCATCGACTACCACACATTTACTGCGTTCTGGGAGCAGCAGATCACCAGAGACCTCTTTGTCGAATTGGCGTTTAACCGCACCAGCTACCAACAGAATTCGCTCAACGGTTTCGTCGGCCAGATGAGCTACCTCTACGTTGACCCGAATGCACAACTGCCCAACGGCCAGCCGAACCCCAACGTGGGCAAACTCTACAGCGAGTCGCAACCCACCCAGCTCCATAATGCCCAAAACCCCACGAACGTCCGGGCCACGACATCCTACGAATTCGATTTCGCACGGCACACGTCGGGGCGACTCGGCTTCCTTGGCCGCCACGCCGCCGCCGTCTTCATCCAGCAGGACAATTCTCCTTTTTCAGCCGCCAACAACAGCCTCGTCAACGCCACGCCTCTTGCCAAGACCGGCCCCACGGCCGCGCTCACCAACGCGGCGAATGTCATCCGTTATCGCTACTACTACGACCCCGCGAACGGCAAAGTCAGCCCCTCGGCCGGCCGGCGCTTGGAGGCGCTTCCCGACCTTTTCGCCAACGATCCGATCACACCCAATGCCTCCGGAATCACGCCAGCGTTCATGAACGTATCCGGCCCCAACGGTTCCTACTCGATCGTCAAGACGCGTGCGCTCGCCGCCCAAAGCTTTTTTTGGAAGGATCGCATCGTCCTCACCAACGGCCTTCGTCAGGATGACCAAACGTCGTGGAATGCCCTGGCCGCCGACTTCGCCGGGCTCCGCGATGCGAATGGCGTCTACCCCAGCGCGAAGGGAGTCAAGTTGAGCGAGTTTGTTCCTCGCACACGCACCGAGCGCGGCGGACACACCTATTCGCGCGGTCTCGTGTTTCACGCGCTTCCGTGGGTCAGCCTGAGCTATAACACGTCCACCAATTTTTCGGTGAACGCCGGTGTTAAGAACATTTTCGGCGACGTGCTGCCCAACCCACAGGGGAAGGGGAGCGACTACGGCATGAGATTCTCCCTTTTCGAAAGCCGACTCTTCTTCGACCTGACCTACTACACGAACGAAAATGTGAACGCCGCCGAAAACATTACCGTCAACACCGCTGGCGATTTTTCGCAGTTTAACGACATTTGGGCAGCCGTCGCCAGTTTTACCGGCGATGCAAAATATCTTTCACCGCCCCATTCCAACCTTAGCTTCGTAAAACAGGATATCGTCTCGACCACATCAAAAGGCTGGGAGTTTACACTGACCGGCAACCCATCCAAACACTGGCGCGTGACGGTCAACGGAAGCGTGCGTGGAGATAATACAACCAGCCCGCGGGGATACTATACCAATCTGTATTTGGCGCAGTATATCCCGCTCGTGAAGTCCCACCCGGAGTGGCAGAATCTCAATGCGAATGGCGTCACGGTCGCGGCCGCAGTTGCCAGTCTTCAAAACACCCTGACGAATTTCAACGCCGTCCGGAGCAGCCCGTCCGCCAACTTCGCCTCCAACTGGACACTTAATTTGATTCAGACCTATGAATTGCCGCGTGAAGCGAAAATCCTGGGCGTCCCGCTCGGTGGCATCTCGATTGGCGGCAGTATGAATGCGCGCGGCAAAGCCGTCGACGGATTCGCCGTGAACTCGGCTCTGGTTCTCGATCCGACGGCGCCCTACTACGCGCCGGGCTACACTAATTTCGGCGCGTGGGTCACCTACAAGCGCAAGCTCTTCAAAAATCGGATCGACTGGCGCCTGCAGATGAACGTTAGAAATCTTTTCGACGACAATACAGTCTCGCCGCTGATCACCGTCGATTCGCGCGACGGGAAGCACACGCCGAATGTGGCGATCTATCAGTTGAAGGAGCCGCGCACCTACCAGTTCACAAGCACGTTCAAATATTGACCGCAGCCGCCCACCCTTGCTGCCGATTAGGAAGATTTTTCACCGGCTGCTCGCGCTCTTTGCACTCGCGGTTTTTGATTCGTTTGCGACGGAGACCGTGGCATCAAGCTGGACGCCGCTCCTCGATGAGCGGCTCACGCAGTGGGAAACGTTTCTCGGTCGCCCGCACGCCTCGGTGACCGTGCCCGGCTACACGAGGCGATGGCGGGCCTTCACGTCGCAGCGCTGCATACACTTGGCAGAGTTCGGGCGGCCAACGCCGCGCCGTGGGCAGAAATGGACGGCTCCCGGGGTTCGAAGTTGGGGGCGCATCCGGCCTCTCGCAGTAGCCAAACTCTTGGTTTGATTTGGCCTGATCGGCACGCAAGGTGAGCAGCATTTGACCCCTCGATTCTGATGAGAGTGCATCGCACGTCCACGGCTCTGCGCGGGGCCGTTGTTTGCTTCTGGGTCACCGTGGCTACGTTGTCCGTCGGCCTTAGCATGGCAGCGCCGGCGGCGGCCAACCTGCTGGCCTACTCCCAAGGAATGCCCGTCACGGTCGCCAACGAATGCGCCTACCAAATCAATGGGTGGGGCGCAGACTCCGGCTTGCCGGACAATAGGGTTTTGAGTATTGTGCAGACGCCCGATGGCTATCTGTGGGTGGGCACGTTGAACGGCGGAGTGGCGCGTTTCGACGGCAAGCGTTTCGTGAATTTTCATCCGGGCAACACGCCCGCGCTCAAATCATTCAACGTCCGGAAGCTACTCGTCGATCCCGCGGGAACACTCTGGGCGGGCACGGTCGACGGGATGTTGTTCTCCTATCGCGACGGAGTGTTCCACCCGGAGCTGCGGAACACCGAAATACCGCTGAGTGCGCTCGACCGGATCGTGTCCTTCCGGCCCAACGAAATTATCTTTGCTTCCGAGTTCGGTTGGCTCATCCGCGGCTCCCGCAGTGGGGCGGACTATCGTTGGGAGATCTTCCGACCGCCAGATGAACACAGGTCTGCCTCCCCATGTGCGGATAGTGACGGCGTGATTTGGTATCGCACGAAAAATGGCAAGTTGGGTGGCTTCAAAAATAATCAGTTTTTTCGCGTAGAGGATCCCCCTGGGCTACGCAGTCAGGAAATTAGAACGCTGGCTACGGACGCGAAAGGCCGACTCTGGGTGGGGACCGGGAAGGAGTTGGCCGTTTGGGATGGCAAGACCTTTGTCACAATGACGCCGACCAACGGGGAGTCGGAACTTGCGGTGCAGCAGATCGCACCGACGAGCGACGGGGCGATCTGGGTGCGAACCATGGACAGATTGCGCAAATGTGTGGACCGAAGATGGGTCGCGACCGCCGAGCCATGGAGCGGCCAGTTCAGCCCGGTGGTGATGTATGACGTCAAGCTGATCGCAGATGCCCAGGGCGGCGTGTGGGTGGGGCACTACGGTGACGGGCTGTGGCACGTGGACCAAGAGGGGCGGGTGGCGCGCGTGGGCGAGAAGGAAGGATTGCCGAGCGGGCTGGTCGAATCGCTCTATGAAGACCACGAGGGCAATGTGTGGGTGGGGTTGGCGGGGGGCGGAGGCCTCGTCTGCCTGCATCCGAGGATATTTCACACCGTCTGGCCAACGGAAGATCTGCAGCGGTATCGGGCCACCCGGTCGATCACCGAGGATAGTGAGGGGACCTTGTGGCTTGGCACGGCGGGCAGTTCTTTTCTCAGGTGGCGCAACGACGAACTCACGCCATTCTTTCCGGCGCCGATATCGTCTGCCGGCGTGGAAACCACGGTGTATCCGGACCGCGCGGGTCGATTGTGGGTAAATGTCTTCCAGCGGGGCGTGATGGCCCTGGAGAGCGGCGAGGCCCGTCAGATGTTCCCGAATTCAACGCTAGGAGGGATGGCGCGTGTGCTCTGTATCGACCGTGCGGGGACCTTATGGATAGGTAATGATTTTGGCTTGTTCCGCGTGGAGAACGGGAAGTTGCAGCGGTTCACGGCAGCGGACGGGTTTTCCCCGGCGCACGTGGTGGCCATCACCGAAGATCGAGCAGGAAACTTGTGGATCGGCACGGCGCTCGGGGAACTACGACAATTCAGAGACGGCCGCTTTGAAACCTTTTTACCCAAGGATTCGCCGACCACCGAAGCAATGAGAAGGGCGGCGGCTCTGGCGGATCAATCTCAGTTCCGCACTCGCGGCGCGCTCGTCGCCAGCGAACGGTTCTGGGCGCTGTATGCGGACGCCGACGGAGCAATCTGGATTGGGACGCTAGGCGGTGGGTTGCTGCGATTCGAGGGAGGAAAATTTACGCGGTTCACGATCCGCGATGGACTGCCCAGCGAACATGTCAGCCAGATTCTGGAAGACGAACGCGGTCAACTCTGGCTGGGAACGCGCCGCGGCATCGCGCGGGTGGACCGGGCGGCGTTGAATGAATTTGCTCGGGGCACGAGATCCACCGTGCCGTTTTTCACCTACGGCAAATCGGACGGCCTGCCGACGTTGGAGTGTTCCGAGGGCAGCCAGCCGGCCTGTTGGCGCAGCCGGGATGGGCGGCTGTGGTTTGCCACCATCAAGGGTGCGGTTTGGGTAAATCCACTGGCCGTGCCGCATAACGCGCGGCCGCCCCCCGTGGTGGTGGAGGAAGTTCTGGTGGATGGCCGGCCCTTGGTGGCGGAAGGGGCACCGCCGATTCTGCGGGTGCCAGCCGGACAGCATTACCTTGAATTCAAGTTCACGGCGTTGAGCCTAACCGCACCAGACAAGGTGAGGTTCAAATGGCGGCTGTTGGGGCTGGATCATGACTGGAAGTCGGGCGGAGAGGCGCGAGCCGTGAGCTATCCGTTCATTCCGCCGGGCGAATATCAGTTCGAGGTGCAGGCATGCAACAATGACGGCGTGTGGAACGAAGCGGGCGCCGCCGTGGCGGTCACCGTGCTGCCGTTCTTCTGGCAGACGTGGTGGTTCAAATTGGTATCCGTCACTATGGTTGGGTTCCTGCTTTTGGGTGCAGTTCTGTCGGCCCAAAGGCGTCGCTACCGGGCCCAGATGCAGGTCCTGGAACGGCAGCATACGCTGGAAAAAGAGCGCACGCGCATCGCCCGCGACATTCACGATCAGGTCGGCGCCAACCTTACCAAGATCGGCCGGCTCGGGGAATTTCTCGACCGCCATTCCGCGGTCATCGACCCGCACAAACCGGTCCTGCAAACGATGGCCGACACCACCAGCGAGATTGTCCGGACCATGGATGAAATCGTTTGGGCGGTAAATCCTCGGAACGACACGCTGGAGAACTTGGTGAATTACCTCGTCCATTATTCCGAGGAATTTCTCGGTTCGAGCGGTGTGGCGTGCACCTTGGATTTGCCGCCGGTTTTCGCCTCGCGACCAGTCTCGGCCGAGGTGCGACACAACCTTTTCATGGCCGTGAAGGAGGCGTTGAATAATTCCGTCAAGCACGGCCACCCCACCCGCGTTAATGTGCGGCTGGCCGTAACGGACGATGAATTTACGGTTTGCTTGGAGGACGATGGCAGCGGCTTTGATCCCACGTCGCCGGTGGCCGGTCGAAATGGTTTGGAGAATATGCGGATTCGTCTCGAATCCGTCGGTGGCTGGTTCGAAGTGGCAAGTGGGCCCGGGCGCGGGACCTCGACTCAGATGAGTGTTCCCGTGCGCGAGGCGTAACGGCGAATACCCATGTTTATGTAGATTGCTGAAAATGCCAAGAAAGCGCAAAATAGGGAACGTGAACAACGAATGTGAGTCGATGCCGCCTCCCACGGTCGGACCTAGTCTCCAAAAAAACAACGCCGTGCGCGTCGTCGTGGTGGAGGACGACGCGTGGCTGCGCACCAACCTCGGGCAGGAGATTGGGCAGTCTCCGGGTTTGGAGTTCCTGCAATCCTTCGGCACGGCGGAAGCGGCCCTGGCAGGAATTCCCGGGCTTAAGCCCGATGTCGTGCTGATGGACATCAATCTGCCCGGCATGAGCGGCGTCGATTGCCTGCGCCGCCTCAAAGGAGTTTGTCCCGGGGTGCAGGTGCTCATGCTGACGGCTTACGAGGAGAGCGAGCAGATCTTCAACTCGCTGCTGGCGGGCGCGAGCGGCTATCTGCTCAAGCGCACACCGACCTCCCAGCTGATCGAGGCCATCCGGCAGGTGCGCGAAGGCGGCTCGCCGATGTCCACGCACATCGCCCGGAAAGTAGTGCAATATTTCAATCAAATGGGTGGGCGATCCACCGAATGCGAGAACCTTGGCCCCCGGGAGCGGGAGGTGCTGGAGTTGCTCGCCCGCGGCGATGCCTACAAACAAATCGCGGACAAGCTCGCGGTGAGCATCGAGACGGTGCGCATGAACGTGAAGCGCATCTACACGAAGCTGCACGTCCACTCCCGCGGTGAGGCGGTCGCCAAGTTGATGGCCCGGCCCTGACAGCCTATGATCGCGGCCGGTGAACGGACGGTTGCGCTCGGTCGCTCGGTCCCGCCACGTAGCTCCATACCCATGTTCATGGGTATTGGCGACGGCGCTGAACGAGGGTAACTTCTCCCGGTCGACCCAATCTCCCTTTCCCCGAGTCGACCAACAACCCCATGGCAAACCCTGCGTCACCGTTGAATAAATACCCGCACCTTTCTGTTTGTCCTCGCGCGTCTGGTCGGCCCGGCACCGGCGGGGCTCGCGCAAGTTCAAACAGTGCATTCATGAAACCCATTAAACATCGGTTGTATTGGATCGGAGCCGTTTTCTTTGCGTTTGGATTTGTAGCTCCCGGCGCTCCGCTGAGCGCCGCCGAGGTCGCGAAACCAAACATCGTCTACCTGATGGCAGATCAGTGGCGGGCTTCGGCGACGGGCTACGCCGGTGATCCCAATGTGAAGACGCCGAATCTCGACCGTCTGGCCCAACAATCGTGGAACTTTCGCAATGCGGTCTCGACACAGCCGGTCTGCACGGCCCACCGCGCGGCGTTGCAGACCGGGCGCTTTCCCACGTCCACGGGTATGTTTCTGAACGACGCGCATCTGCCCGACGAGGAGCTGTGCATGGCGGAGATTTTCAAAGGCGCGGGCTACACCACCGGCTTCATTGGCAAGTGGCACCTCGACGGACACGGTCGCACTGCCTACATCCCGCCAGAGCGCCGTCAGGGCTGGGAGTGGTGGCGGGGCAACGAGTGCACCCATGACTACAACCATTCGCCTTACTACGAGGGCGACTCCAGTGTGAAAAAGTTCTGGCCGGGTTACGACGCCTACGACCAGACCAAAGCGGCGCAAGGCTACATCCGCGATCACACGAACAGCACCAAGCCGTTCGTGCTCATGCTTTGTTATGGCCCGCCGCATTTTCCTTCCGTCTCGGCTCCGGCGGAATTCCAAGCGCTGCATCCCCCTGAATCCATCAAGCTGCCGGCCAATGTGACGGAGTTTTGGCAGGCTGAAGCCCGCAAACAAGCCCAAGGTTACTATGCCCACTGCATGGCACTGGACAAATGCGTCGGTGAGATCATGAGGACCTTGGACGAGACCGGTCTGGCGGATAACACCATCCTGATTTTTTCCGCCGACCACGGTGAGTCGCTTGGCTCGCACGGAATCAAGCCGTTCCAAAAACTGGCTTTCTGGAATGAGACGGCGGGCGTGCCGTTCCTGATGCGGTATCCGGCCGTGCAGGGCAAGACGGGCCGCAATCTGTTGATGCCGATCACCACCACGGATGTCTTGCCGACATTGTTGGGCTTTGCCGGAGTGGCGATCCCGCCGTCAGTCGAGGGGGAGAATCTTTCTACTTACCTGAGCACGGGCCGCGATGAGGTGGACCGCACTGCGCTCTTCATGGCGGTGAATGGCAACGCCGCCGAGTCGGGGGAATACCGGGCCTTGCGCAGCGGTCGCTACACCTTCGTGCGCACGGTGGAGGGCCCGAAATATCTCTTCGACAATGAAAAGGACCCTTTGCAGCTGACGAACCTCATCGCCAAACCGGAATTCGGCGCGGTCCGCGACGATCTCAATCGGCGTCTGACGGCGGAGTTGGCTCGAATCAAAGACGACTTTCGTCCGGGCAAGGAGCATATCGCGGAATGGTATCCGACCCTCACGCGCACCCCCATACCCTATGACGCCAATGGCACGACGCCAGTTGTGACGCCCAAACGTGAGCGGCGGCAATGACACCACTAGTGCACAACTGCTAAGAACAATTCGCTACCTGCAGCCTTGATCGCTGGCCTCACCCACCGAGTGATTCTGAATCACCACGCTGGGAACTCCGCATTTCTTCCACCCCATGAATCGTCAACCGCAGATTTCGCAGATGAACGCCGACGACAAAATGCGGACCCGGTGGATGTCCGATCTAAGTGATGCGCGCGGGCTGAGGCTGGCCGCGTTTCTGGGCTGCGCACTTCTGTCGCTCGCGCCGCGTGACGCGCTGGGAGCGGCCCCGGTTCGCCCAAACGTCATCATGCTCCTCATCGATGATATGGGCTGGGGGGACTTTTCCTGTTTCGGCAACATCGCCGCGAAGACGCCCCACATCGATCGGCTCGCCGCCGAGGGGCTGCGCTTCGAGCAGTTCTACGTCGCTTTGTCGATCTGCTCGCCGTCGCGCGCCGGCCTCTCCACCGGCCAATATCCACAGCGGTGGCGCATCGGCTCGTTCCTCAACACCCGCGCGGAAAACGACGCCCGCGGCATCGCTCAGTGGCTCGATCCACGCGCGCCGATGCTCGCGCGCCTGCTCCATGAAGCGGGCTATGCCACCGGGCATTTCGGCAAATGGCACATGGGCGGCCAGCGCGACGTGGGCGACGCGCCGCTCATCACCGAGTATGGCTTCGACGAGTCGCTCACGAACTTCGAGGGCCTCGGCCCGCGCGTGCTCCCGCTGCTCGATGCGCACGACGGCAAGCCCGCGCGCAAATACGCCCTCGGCTCCGATCTGCTCGGTCGCGGCGAGATTACGTGGCAGGATCGCGCCGAGGTGACCGCGACCTACGCCTCGGCCGCGCTCGCGTTCATCAAAAAATCCTCCGCCGCGAAAAAACCTTTCTACGTCAACCTCTGGCCCGACGACGTGCATTCGCCGTTTTTCCCGCGCGCCGCGCTGCGTGGCGACGCCGCGAAGCGCACGCTCTATCACGCGGTGCTCGCCACGATGGATGCGCAACTCGGCGTGCTCTTCGACGCCATCCGCGCCGATCCCGCGCTGCGCGACAACACCCTCATCGTCGTCTGCTCCGACAACGGCCCCGAGCCCGGTGCGGGCTCGGCAGGAAATTTCCGCGGCAGCAAGGGCATGCTCTACGAGGGCGGCGTGCGCTCGCCGCTCATCGTGTGGGGCCCCGGGTTCACCAATCCGAAAAAAACCGGCGCGGTCAACCGCACCTCGCATTTCTCCACGATCGACCTCGCGCCCACCCTGCTCGAAATCGCCGGCGTGTCCGCGCCTGTCGGGGTCGCGTTCGACGGCGCGTCGATGCGCGAGACGCTCCTCGGCCGCTCCGAAGCGTCGCGCGCGGCGCCGCTTTTTTTCCGCCGCCCGCCGGACTGCGCTTCGTTGGCCGGAATCGCCAAGCTTCCCGACCTCGCCGTCCGCGACGGGCGTTGGAAGCTGCTTTGCGTTTACGACGGTTCCGCCGCGCAACTCTACGATCTCGTCGCCGATCCTGCGGAGGCGCATGACGTCGCCGGGCAGCAGCCAGTCGAAACGGCCCGCCTTTCTACCGCCGTTGTGGCTTGGCACCGCGAGATGCCCGCCGACCGCGGTGCCACGTATCGCGCTCCAGCCCGCCCCGGCGTCTCGTCGCGCTGATCGGCTAAGCGGATGATCGTGCCTTGGGTTTACTTTTTGGCCCCATACCCATGTTTATGGGTATCGTCGGCGATACCAAACTAGGGTAGTCTGTTCGACGTCCCCACGCACGGCACCCGGATGCTCTCAACGTGAGCTCACTTTGAACCCCTAACCCCATGATGTCCTACCCTCGATTTGTCGTTCTCGCCCGCTCCGCTGGATTCGCGGTTGTCGCGCTCGGGTTGACCGCAGCTACGTTTGCCGCTGACGCGCCGCCCCCAACCGCCACCGCAGCCGCAGCGGAGTCCGAGCCCGTTGAGCTTTCCCCGTTCCTCGTCTCCTCCAAAGGCGACGATGGTTATCGTGCGGCGAACACCCTCTCCGGCACGCGCATGAACGCGAGCCTGTTCAAGACACCAGCGGCGATCTCCGTCATGACCAAGGAATTCATGGACGACCTCGGCATGGACAACGCGGTAGACATGCTCAAGTTCGCCATTAGCTCGGAGAACGACCGGACCGCCGAAGGGCTTACACAGGCGTTTGATGCTCGGCCGACCATCCGCGGCTTTGGCGATTCGGTCATCACCCGCGACTATCTGCCCAACATGGTGCAGGACCGGGGCATTTTGGCCTCGGATCGATTCAATATAGATCGCGCCGATCTCAGTCGCGGGGCCAATTCGGTTCTCTACGGTGCGAGCCGGCCGGGCGGCGCGTTCAATCTGACTTCGAAGCGTGCGGTCATCAACGGTCAGAACAAGACGGCTTTGCTTACCATGGGAAGTTGGGACAGAAAACGCAGCGAGGTGGATTTGGCCGTCCCGCTGGTCAAGGATAAGCTGGCCCTGCGCGTCAACACCGTCTGGGAAGACAAAGAAGGCTGGGCCGAGTTCGAGATGCTCAGAGCAAAGGGGCTGGCGTTGGCCGTGACTTATCAACCATTCCGGCGCACTCAAATCCGGGCGAACACGGAACGGATGATCCGCCATCAGGTGCAGGGAACGGGTTTCCCTCTCCCCGATTCCGGCTATAGCCGCTGGGTCGTAGGCGGTTCGCCTCTGGCGGGCAATCCGCTCAATCCCAACGCCGGTGCCGCCCCCTCGAGTTCATCGCCCTTCATCCGGTCGGCGACCGCGGCCAATCCGGTTTACGCGCCCCAACTTCGCGATGGCGTGTTTCGCCTCGCGACGAATGGGACGGGGGTGGATCTGCGGCCCGATCTCCCGGGGGTGCAAGGCCCCGGTTACTGGGAGACGATCCCCGGAGCCAATTCTCCCGGCGGCGGCACGGTGGACGATCCGTTTTACGGACAACTGATCCCTAAGAACGCCAATTTGGCGGGACCGGGCCGAAAATCCGATTTGGACTATATCATCGCGTCCGCTTTCGTCGAACACCAGATCGGCAACGTGAGCATCGAACTCGGCTTTTTGCAGGTCGACTATCGGCGGGGCTTCACCCAACCCGTCACCCTTGCCGTCGGCGATCCGAATCCCGTGGTCCCCGGGGCCTATTTCGCCGATGGCGATTCGGCGGTCGCGGCGGGACGGCTGCCGGGCACCCTCCTGCCGGACATCGGTCGGGCCAATCCCTACGTCGGCGGGCTCTATGTCCAGTCGCAAGCGCAGGAGCAAAGATTCGACATGCATACCAGGACCCTGCGCGCCAGCGTCGGCTACAAACTCGATTTCGAAAAATATCACCGCTGGTTCGGAAAGCACAGCATCGCCGCGTCCATGCAGCAGGACAAAAACAACCAATCCAACGTGACCGTGGCGGAGTATAACCTGACTCCCAATAACAGTCAGCCTATCGATTCGGTGGCCAACACCATTCTGCGCCGCACCTATCTTGATTTCACCAAACCCGGCGGGCTGCACGGCGCGCTGGACTACCGTGAGAACCCGATTCCGGTTTCCCCGGGCATGACCGCCGGCTTGGCTCTTACGGCCGCCAGTCCTTTGGTCCAGAAAATAAATTCTAGTTGGATGGTTGCGATGCAAAGCCAGTTTTTCGACGAGCGTCTGGTCCTTACCGGCGGCTACCGGCAGGAAGATGGCACGCTCAAAGCCGCCGTGGCCGGCGGCGAGCGGCTGCCCAACTCGACCAACCTCTGGAAGACGCAGCACTATATTTTTGATCCCTCCGGCGATACCAAAACCTCCGGGCCGAGCAAAACCTTAGGCGCGGTGCTCACCCCGTTGCGCTGGCTCGGGCTGAGCTACAACCTTTCCCAGAGCAAGTTCCCTCAGGGCGTGAATACGAGCATCCTTGGGGAACGCCTCAAACAGATCGAAGGTGAGGGCAAGGATTACGGCGTGCGCTTCAATCTGCTCGGGGAGCGGCTTTCCCTGAACGTGAATTTCTACGACCTTTCCGGTAAGAACCAGTTTCAGACCTTCGGCACCGCACGGACGCAGGCCGCGCCGGCGCTCAACGCGATCCTCGACACCCAGCGCCTGCGCGGCGAGCCTTTGCCGCCCGATTTGGTTGCGGCGGGCCGGACCCAGTTGGTGCTGGGCAGCTCACGCGAGACGGCGGACTTCGAGGGCAAGGGCACGGAAATCGAAGTGACCGGCGTCATCTACAAGGGCTGGAACATTTCGATGAACTACAGCCGCAACCCGATCACCTCGACTAACGTGGCGCCGGACATGAATGGCTTCCTCGCCCGCACCAAGTCGCTGTGGGACGGCAACGCTTCGCGGCTCGATCAAACGCCCGCCCTCGTGGCGACTTTCGTCAGCACCCGCGACAAAACTCCCGGCAGGGACTTCACCCTCAATCCGGCCACTTACAACGATGCCTACGACTACGCGGTCTCCGTGATGGATTTGATCAATCTGTCATTCGACAAACCGCCACTCAGCCACATCGAATCCCGCTTCAATGTTTTCAACAGCTACCGCTTCGATAACGACGCATGGGGAGGCTTCAAACGTTCCCGCATCGGCATCGGCTCCAACTATCGCGGACCAGCGGTCATCGGCTATGATCCGGCTACCGGCAACACCCCCATTTTGGGCAAAAGCTCGATCATCTACAATCTGATGCTGGGTAAACGCTTCCCTTTGGGCAAAAGACGGTCGGTCGACGTGCAGCTAAACATCGAGAACCTGTTGAAGCAGGAAGATCTCCTGCCCTTTTCCGCCATCGCGCCCGGTAAAATCGACCGCTATATCCTGCCCGCCACGCGCCAAAGCTGGACCCTGCGCGCGACGTATGCGTTCTGACGCATAGCGGTTGAAAATCACTGGGGAATTTCACCTTGGATCGGAGCCACGCTTTTGACCCGTCTTACATACAATAAACTCTGTCGGTATCATCCGGTATCCTTCCAGTTATCAGTTAAATCCCTTCCTGTCGGATGCCTCTGAAAACCGGTTCCCTTCCAGTCTTTCCCTGCCAATCCACTATGAAGAAATTTATCTCCACTGCCGTCATGCTTGGGGCAACGATGGCCACCTTGTTGGCCGCGCCGCCAGCCACCAAGCCCAACATCATCTTTATCCTCGCTGATGACTTCGGACTGGACGGCGTCAGTTGTTACGGCGCTGATGCCCACCAGACGCCGAATATCGACAAGCTGGCTGCGTCGGGTCTGCGTTTCGAAACGTGTTACGCCGCGCCGGTGTGCGGCCCTTCACGCTGCGCGTTGATGACGGGGCGCTACGCCTTTCGCACCGGCGGTTTGATGAACGGTTCTTGGGCAGCCGGCGGGCCGGGTGCGAAGTCGAAGGACGAACAGCCGATGGCGAAACTGCTCAAGCAGGCCGGCTATGCGACTTGCTCATCGGGGAAGTGGCGGCAGGTTGGCGAGACACCCCGGGAGTGGGGTTTCGACGAATACTGCACCGACCCGACCGCGAACGGCTGGTACTGGAAAGACAGTTACATCAAGAACGGCGAGATAATTTCCGGCGCTCACTACAATCCGGATGTCATTCAGGAGTTCAGCCTCGACTTCATCCGGCGTAACAAAGAGCGACCGTTCTTCCTCTATTACCCGATGCACCTCGTCCACGTGCCGACGCTCCACACGCCGCTTTCGGCGCCGACGGATGGTCGCGAGCGCTATCAGGATAACATCGCCTACATGGACAAGCAGGTCGGCGAACTCGTCGCCGAACTGGACAAGCTCGGCATCCGCGACAACACGCTCGTCATCTTTAGCGGCGATAACGGCACCTTCGGCGGCAATTACGAAATCTATGGTGAATATCCGTCCCCGATTCGCGGACGCATGATCAACGGCTCGAAAGGATCGCTGTTGGAAGGAGGCTCACGCGTGCCGCTCATCGCGAGCTGGCCCGGCACGACGCCCGCCGGAGCGGTGAGTCAGGACATCGTGAATTTCACCGACATGCTCTCCACGTTTGTGGAACTCGGCGGCGGACAATTGCCCAAGGATTTCACCTACGACAGCCGCAGCATCGCGCCGCAGTTGCGCGGTGAAAAAGGCAACCCGCGCGAGTGGGCCTATGTGCAGCTCGGTGCGAAGTGGTTCGTCCGCGAGTCGGGTTGGAAGCTGAACGAGAGCGGCGAACTTTTCGACATGAGCGACGCACCCTTCGTCGAGAAGTCCGTGGCCGCCGGCGCCGACACCAACGCGAGCAAGGCCGCCCGCGCCCGTCTCACCGCCGTCCTCGCCGAACTCAACCCCGCTGGCGGCAAAACCGTCGGCGGCACCTCCGATGGCGATGGCGGCGGCAAAGGCACAAAGAAGGCGAAGAAAGCCAACCGTCAGAAAGAGAATTGACCGCCTCGAAGCCCTTCGCGTGACCGCTCCCTCGGAGAATTGATTTCCTTCCAGTCAGCGACGCCCTGCAGCAGTCGGCAGTGTTGCTTTCGGCAGAGCGGAGCTAACGCGTTCACCACCTCGTTTCGCAAAATCATCCTATGATCGCCCTGCCGAAAATCCACTTCCACCTTTGCCTCGTGCTCCCATCTCTCCTCGGTGCGTCGCTCATCGCGGCCGAGCAGAAACCGCCGGTGCCCAACATCGTCGTCTTCATCTCCGACGACCACGGCATGCTCGATTCCGAGCCCTATGGCGCCACCGACATCCGCACGCCGAACCTGACGCGACTGGCCGCGGAGGGCGTGAAGTTCACCCATGCGTTTGCCGCGTCGCCGAGTTGCGGGCCGAGCCGCACGGCGCTGCTCACGGGATTATGGCCGGCCCGTAATGGCGCCGAGCCCAATCACAAACCCAAGCGCCCGGATGTGCCCGGCCTGCCCGCCGTGCTCCGTGCGCTCGGTTATGAAGTGGCCGCCATCGGCAAGGTCGCGCACAACGACTACGCCAAATACTACGATTTTGATTTTGTCGCGGGCCCAAGCCTCGGCGCCACCGACGCGACTGCGGTCGCGAAGTATCTCGCCGGGCGCGACAAGTCCAAGCCGCTCTGCCTATTCTTCGGCACGCACTACCCGCACACGCCGTGGCTGGAGAACAAAACCTACGACCCCGCCGCACTTAAGTTGCCGCCCACGTTCGTGGACACCGCCATGACGCGTGAACAACGCGCGAAATACGCGGCCTCCGTCACCGCCGCCGACCGTCTTTTGGGCGAAGTCCGGGAACTTGCCAAAGCGCACGTGCCGGGCGACACGCTGTTCATCTACACGGCCGACAACGGCGCGGCGTGGCCGTTTGCGAAGTGGGACGTCTACGACGCCAGCGTGCGCGAACCATTCATTCTCGTCTGGCCCGGTCACGTGAAGCCGGCCACCACCAGCGACGCCATGATTTGCCTGCCCGATTTGCTGCCGACCTTCATCGAACTCGCCGGCGGCACCGTCTCCGCCGGGCTCGACGGCCGATCGTTCGCCGCACTGCTCCGGGGTGCCACGGCCACGCACCGCGACCGCGTTTTCGCCACGTGCAGCGGTGACGGCGATTTCAACGTTTACCCCAGCCGCAGCCTGCGCACGCGCGACTGGAAATACATCCGCAACTTGCATCCGGAATTCCAACACCACACGCACATTTCGCGTTCCGCCGGCGCCGCGAACGGCCGCATGTTTTGGGAGACCTGGCTGGACGCGGCCAAGACCGATGCATACGCGGCGGCAGTCGTTCACCGCTACATCGAGCGCCCCGCCGAGGAACTCTACGACCTCGCCGCCGATCCGTTTGAGTTGCGCAACCTCGCCGCCGATCCACGCCAGGCCGCGCGTCTCGCCGAGTTCCGTTCGGATCTCGACGCTTGGATGAAGCAGCAGGGCGACACCCAAAGCGTCTTCGGCAAACCGCTGCTCCTTGGCGAACCCGTCACCATCATCACACCGGAGGGCGCGAAGAAGAAATGACCGGGATACCAACTTCTGAAACAACGCTGAGAAACATCCTCATTTTCTTCGGGTTCCTCGCTGTTTTCAGTGGGTAGAGGGCGAAGGGTGAAGGCAATTTGGGCGTGACGCGAAGCGAGGAGCTGGCCCGATGGAGGGCATGACACCCGA
>Ga0209829_10000948_pt1 | contig 24511 bp, 22 predicted proteins | sample C_140205_EF_Meta_FD_187311 | JGI IMG/M metagenome (GOLD analysis project Ga0209829, IMG submission 187311) | Freshwater microbial communities from Lake Croche, Canada to study carbon cycling - C_140205_EF_MetaG (SPAdes) (version 2) | ecosystem: Environmental > Aquatic > Freshwater > Lake... | reverse complement strand
TCAACATAGTTGCGTTTCATGATGGTGGAAATCGTAGGAGCATAAGTGGAAGGTCGTCCAATACCCAATTCTTCTAATTTTTTCACCAAAGAAGCTTCTGTATATCTGGAAGCAGCGCGGCTAAATCTTTCTAGTCCAGTCATGTAAGTAAAATCCAGTACTTGACCTTTAGATAATGGAGGTAGTAAACTTTCATCTCCTTCTTCTAAATTATCCTCATCCACTTCATCTTCATCCTTACCTTCTAAATATACTTTTAAGAAACCGTCAAATTTCATCACTTCACCACTGGCAGTTAAGGTTTCTTTGTTCGTAGATATTTCAATTTTAGCAGTTGTTTTTTCAAATTGTGCATCGCTCATTTGAGAGGCAATGGTTCTTTTCCAAATCAATTCATACAATCTGTTTAAATCGGCATCATCCACTTTGCTTTCATTCATGTAGGATGGGCGAATGGCTTCATGCGCCTCTTGCGCATTTTCATTTTTATTTTTAAACTTTCTAGGTTGATAATATTTTTCTCCGAAACTAGAATTGATTTCTGATTTGATGGCTTCTACTGCGGTTTCACTTAAACTTATACTATCAGTTCTCATGTAAGTAATCTTACCACTCTCATATAACTTTTGAGCCAACAACATTGTTTTACTTACACTGTATCCTAATTTTCTAGAAGCTTCTTGTTGTAGGGTAGACGTAGTGAAAGGCGCTGATGGCGTACGTTTCCCGTCTTTTACAGCAATGTCTTTTACGGTATATTTAGCGCCTTTGCATTCGTTTAAGAATTTTTCAGCAGCACCGGCAGTGGTTAATTTCTGCGGACCATCTGCTTTAAACTTAACTTTTTTCTTATTGATATCTGGCGCACTAAATAAAGCAGCAACTTTGAAAACGCTTTCAGGTATAAATTGATTGATCTCTCTTTCTCTTTCTGCAATTAATCTTACGGCCACACTTTGCACTCTACCTGCACTCAAACTTCTTTGCATGCCAATTTTACGCCACAATACTGGGCTTAATTCAAATCCAACAATTCTGTCTAATATTCTTCTTGCTTGTTGCGCATCTACCAAATCCATATTAATAAAACGGGGATTTTCTACTGCTTTTTTAATGGCCGGAGCAGTAATCTCATGAAAAACAATTCGCTTGGTTTTCTTTGGATCTAAACCTAATACTTCTGCTAAATGCCAACTGATACTTTCTCCTTCTCGGTCCTCATCCGATGCCAACCATACTTCTTTTGCTTTTTTGGTCATGGACTTTAACTCTTTTACCACTTTTTCTTTTTCACTTGGAACGGAATAGCGTGGAGCAAATTTGTTTTTTAGATCAATGCCCATGTCGGCTTTTTCTAAGTCGCGTATATGACCATAGCAACTACGTACTTCAAAATCTTCTCCTAAAATCTTCTCGATCGTTTTTGCCTTTGCAGGCGACTCCACAATTAATAAGTTCTTTGACATAGAGGGCTACCGCTCCTACGGGGTATTTTAGAAATTGAATATCAATTAATTATGAAAAAAAAGACAACCCTTTTTGGAAGAGGCTATTTCTTTTCTCGCGATGCAATATTAGAGCTTTCGACTAAAAAATAAAAATTAGCTGGGCTTAGGAAGCCAAAAATGACATGATTTTATCAATAACTTCCTGTGTTTTATATACTTTATTATGACCTAATCCATTGGTTATCAAGAACTTGATATTTTTTGGAGCTTTATTTTGAAATTCTATTAAATCTTTATAAGGGCACACCAGATCTTCCTGATCATGCACCCAAAGTACGGGACCCACATAATTTTGCAATGCGCGATCGGCTTCAAAATAGGAAATAGGATGATTGGTATGCTTTTGTAATTCCGCTACAAAGGCATTTCTTACGCCTTCATTAAAATGCATCATATTAAAAAACCTTTCAAAAGTACTGGTGGTTTTAGTGGCAGGGGCAATCAAGACAAACTTATGATCCATTGGATTGGATAAGGTTTCGGCGATCATAGCAAGGGTAATGGCACCTAAAGAATGGCCAATAAAATAGTCTACTGGCCCATGGTCTTTTATAATTTGGTGAATGGTTTGTTGATAGATGACTATATTAATGTATTTGCCTTGACTCAATCCATGTCCGGGTGCATCAAAACAAAGTACCCGACATCCCATTTTTAAGAGGGGTTGAATGTATTGTTCAAATTTATAGACACAACTGGCATAGCCATGTGATATGAGTACTGTTTTACCATTGCTTTTAGAAGGTTTCCATTCAAAACCGTTCAAAAAAGAAATACCATTATTATGTATGCCATCTCCTATGACTTTAACTTGAATCTGTTTGGCTTGATGAAAAATAGCAGGGGCTTTTCTCTTTTTGAATTTAGGATAGGGGGTGCAAAAAAGATTAAAGGCCAATTTGCCCGCCACAGGAGGAGCCACCATCCCTAAAGTGGTAAATTTTGTTCTTAAATATTGTAAATACATCCTTTCCGAGAACCCGTACTTGGCCATGCTAGCTAAATTTGAGTGCAAAGATAAGCGCGTACGCGTGCAAGCGCCTATTTTTTTTGTATTTCGACAATGAAAAATTGTAATGAAACTAAGGCATTGAATGAATACAGTTATTTTTGCAAAAATCTATACTTAGGGCTATGTATTCAATAAAAATAAATTTTGAACAAAAAGGCTTGGAGCCAGTTACTTTAACCAATATTAAACCAGACCAAAGTTTATTGGAAGTAATACTGGATGCGGGCATCGTATTGCACCACAATTGCGGCGGAGTTTGTGCTTGTAGCACTTGCCATTTATACATTAAAAAGGGCGCTGAATTTTTACAAGAATTGTCTGACAAAGAAGAAGATTTTATAGATCGTGCGGTGAGTCCAAGAATTGAATCCAGACTTGGTTGTCAATGTGAGTTGCTTGCCGGTTCGGGAGACATGGAAGTAAATTTACCTGACCAAACCCAATTTTTAGGAGAATAAATAATTATAATAAAGTATGAGCCAGTTTGAACCACCCATCCATTGGAATGACCATGAAGACATCGCCCAAAAATTATATGAAAAATTTGGAGATGATTTTTCTGAGTCTAAAATATACCGGGTTCGTTTCACCGATCTATTAGATTGGGTTTTATCCTTGCCCCATTTTGAAGGGAAAAAAGAAGCGTCCAATGAAGGGCATTTGGAAATGATTCAAAGCGCCTGGGTATATGAGTGGAGAGATAATCAAAAATAGGCTTACATTTATAGTCTAAAAACCAACTTCTTGTTAGCCGCTTTTAAAAAAATTAAATGTTTTGTATTTGATGTCGATGGTGTTTTAACCAATGGCAAATTATTAATTATGCCAAACGGTTTAATGGCTAGATCTATGAACATTAAAGATGGTTATGCTTTGCAGTTGGCTATTAAAAAAGGCTACCAGGTTTGGATTATTTCTGGAGGCCACTCGGATGAAGTAAAAGAGCGGCTTCAAAAATTAGGTGTTTCCCAAGTTTTTATGAAAGTGGTGAATAAGCTAGAACTGTTAAAAGAGCTTTCCATTTTAAACAAAGTAGCCTTGGATGAAATCATGTATATGGGAGATGATATGCCCGATTACGATGCCATGAAGGCCGTCGGATTAGCGGCATGCCCAAGTGATGCAGCTGCAGACATTAAAGCAATTTCGGCTTACAATGCCATATTAAAAGGGGGAGCGGGTTGTGCTAGAGAAGTGATTGAAAAGACTTTGAAACTAAATGATCATTGGGATTTGGTAGATCAAATTCAATCTAAATAAATTAATTAAATTATTGTTTTGAAGCTACTGATTCATTTTTTAAGATTGGTACGTTGGCCTAATTTGCTATTTATTTTATTGGCGGAATGTTTATTCCATTTTTGTGTTTATAAACCTTTGTATCCTTTGTCCGGTGCGGAGATCGATTTTCAATTTTATTTATTGTTGTTGACCTATATTTTTATTGCAGCTGCAGGGTATATTATCAATGATTATTTTGATGTAAATATTGATCAAATCAATAAGCCTACTAAAGTGGTGGTGGGGGCATATATTAGCAGAAGGTGGGTGATATTTTGGCACTTGATACTAAGTGTTTTTGCTATTTATATGTCTAGCATTGTTTTTCCTTTCAAAACTTATTGGCATATACATTTGTCCAATTTATTGACAATCCTATTATTGTGGTTTTACAGTACCACTTTTAAAAAGAATTTTTTAATAGGAAATGTTATAATTTCTATACTAACTGCTTGGTCTATTGCGGTGGTTTACTTTTCAAAATTCACCATCCAAGAATTAATGCATCCCAATGTTTTAAATGCTGCCAATATTAAATTTGCTAAACTTACCTTATTGTACAGTGCATTTGCTTTTATTTTAACCCTGGTTAGAGAAGCGCTGAAGGATTTAGAAGATATGGAAGGGGATGAAAAATTTGGATGTACTACCATGCCTATTAAGTGGGGGCTAAAACCAACTAAAGTTTATATCTCTGTATGGTTGATTGTAGTCATTGCTGTATTATTAATTATACAATTGGCGGTGATCCCGTTTGGCTGGTGGTATAGCGCTTTGTACTGCTTTGTATTGATCGTTTTACCTTTACTGATGGTCTTATTTAAATTACCCAAGTCTTTTACAAGTAAACATTTTAATACACTAAGTGCATGGATCAAATGGGCCATGCTTTTTGGAATTTTATCTATTGCATTTTTCTACTTCTTATTTTAATTATATATTTTATTGAGACTATGATTCAATTCATTTTAGCTTCGCAGTCACCAAGACGTAAGACATTATTAGAATGGGCTGAATTACCATTTGAAGTAATTGTTTCTGAGGCCAATGAGGATTTTCCAGCAAACATGCCTAAGGAAGAAGTGCCTGTTTTTATTGCTCGAAATAAAGCCAATGCAGTTAAAGAAAAAATAACTCATGAAACGGCAGGACTCAAAAATCATTGTATCATTGCCGCCGATACCATCGTCGTATTAGATCATGAAATCATTGGCAAGCCCATTGACAAAGCAGATGCGATAGCTTCATTACAAAAGTTATCAGGACAAACTCATCAAGTTATTACAGGGGTGGTATTGTTGTATGCAGCGCAAGAAATTTCTTTTAGTGAAACCACTCAAGTGACATTTCATACTTTGACCCAAGAACAGATTGAATTTTATGTTGAAAAATACCAACCCTATGATAAAGCAGGGGCTTATGCCATCCAAGAATGGATAGGCGTTATTGGTATTAAAAGTATTCAGGGCGATTTTTACAATGTAATGGGGCTTCCTGTTAGTAGATTGGTTCAACAAATAAAGCAACTAGGCTTGACTTGGTAAATCAAAGCCAATGAAAATCAATATCTAATTCCACATCTGGATGCAAACTTCTTTCCACTGGGCAAGTGCGAGCAACCCGCTCTAAAATTTCCTTTGTTTTCTCATCTACATTTAATCCAGCTGGCATGGTTACATGGGCTACTATTTTCCCTATTCTTCTTGGTTCTGATGCCATAATTTTGGTCACTTCTACTTTAGCGCCATCAAGCGACATTTGCATACTTTCTGCTTTGATGCCCATGGTGGTAATCATACAAGCACCTAATCCAGTTGCAATTAAATCGGTAGGCGAAAATCTTTCTCCCTTGCCTTTGTTGTCGGTGGGTGCATCTGTTTCAATGGCCGATCCGCTTTGCAAATGAAGGCAGGTAGTTCTTAAATTGGAATCGTAAGTAACTGTAGATGTCATAGTAGCTATTTAAATTATTTCAAATGTTATGCAGTTGCAGTTTGTAAACTGTTGTCCTTGTTTCTATTTAACAATCCTGTAATTAGCACAGAAAGCACAAAATAGGCCAGCAACAATTTACTCAAAGGTGCATACAATTTGTCTGCACCAAACCAATCTCCAAGGAGTACAATAATAGCAATGCCATATAAAGCTTTAAAAATTTCCCAACCTAGGGCATATTTATTTCCATCCATTAAATCGGTTAAAGCATAAATGTAAATAAATACAAATCCACCATAAATAAAAATATTGGGTACGCCTATAGAAGCAATATGGCTTAAAAAGTAGGCTACCATCAAAAAAATTAAGACCAATTGTAGCCAAGTCCATAGGTAAAAAGGAGTAGATCTTTTAGTAATGTATTTGTCAAAATGGTACACATCGGTTACTTTAAATACTGGATTTTTTGCTTCTACATCTGCAGGTCTCCAGCCAGTAGGGTTAAACCAAATTTGAAATTTATCTTTTATATTATTGGTTTTCCATGCATCTGTAATAAGCAACCACATATGCACAAAGTTAATTTTGATGGGATTCCAAGTTCTCATGGGACGCGTAATGCCATACACAGGAACAACATCGGCTCTTTCTTCTTGAAAAGTACCAAATAATTTATCCCAAATAATAAAAATTTGCGCTAAATTTTTATCCATGTACTCTTCATTAAATGCGTGGTGTACACGATGGTGAGAAGGAGTTACTAAAATATGTTCTAAAAACCCCATTCGATGGATGTATCTGGTATGATACCAGAACTGAGCAAAAAATTGAATAGGCGTAACGGTAGCAATGACCAAAGGCGAAATACCTAACAATGCTGCTGGAAGTAAAAAAATGGAAAATATTTTAACAAAAGAAGAAATGGGTTGTCGCACTGCACATGCCAAATCAAATTCTTCGCTGCTATGATGTACGATATGACTGTTCCAGAAAAAATTAATTTTATGATCTATTCGGTGAATCCAATAATGTGCAAAGTCTAAAGAAACAAAAGCGATAACATAAGTAAGCCATGAAGTGCTGATATGCGTGATGGCCACCTTATCTACAATCCATTCATAACTCAATATGGTAAAGCTTAAACCCAATACATTTTTGGTCACCATGCTGATACCTGAAGTAAGACTGCTGATTGTATCAAGAGTGTTAATTTTTTCTTTTTTAATATACCAGCCATACCATTTTTCTAATAATATTAAAATGAAAAATAGGGGCATTGCAATGAATAAGATCTTTCCGTATTTCTCCATATTGGGGTTAGGTTAAAAAATATTTTAAAAATGAGTTCTTGAGCTATGAAGATAGGATTTAATTTTTGTCATTTAAAAAGTAAGGTTCAATTTTTGAAAGCTTCCTTTGCTGGTTATAATAGTTTGAATAACAAATAGTTATAATATATTTAAGTTTCTATTATTGGAAAGAATTTAATAGCAATTATTAAATGCAAGTCTTGTATTTTTGTGGCTGATTACCGCGCATCTAATTATGACACCATTACCTATTGTTTCAAATGAAACAGATACTAGAATTAAAAAGCCAGATTGGTTAAGAGTTAAATTACCTATTGGGGAGAGTTATAAGCATGTTCGTGGACTGGTGGATACGCATAAGTTACATACGATATGCGAAAGCGGCAATTGCCCAAATATGGGAGAATGCTGGGGTGAAGGAACAGCCACTTTTATGATACTTGGAAATATTTGTACCAGAAGTTGTCAATTTTGTGCAGTGGCTACAGGACGTCCTAAACCGGTTGAATGGGATGAGCCACAAAGAGTAGCTGAAGCTATTTTACTTATGAAAGTAAAACATGCAGTGTTAACCAGTGTAGATAGAGATGAATTAGCAGATGGGGGTTCCATCATTTGGTTCAATACCATCAAAGCCATTAAAACTTTAACTCCCGAAACTACTTTAGAAACTTTAATACCTGATTTTAGAGGCATACAAGAACAAATACAAAGAATTATAGAAGCCGCACCAGAAGTAGTAAGTCATAATATGGAAACGGTGGAACGCATCACTCAAAAAGTACGTGTGCAAGCAAAATACAGAAGAAGTTTGCAAGTGTTGGAAACTTTGAAGATAGGAGGCATGCGCACTAAAACTGGCATCATGTTAGGCATTGGGGAACAAAAAGAAGAAGTAATTCAAACCATGAAAGAATTGGTAGGAGTAGGTTGTGATGTTTTAACCTTAGGCCAATACCTACAACCTACAAAAAAACATTTAGCAGTGCAACGCTTTGTGCATCCTGATGAGTTTGCCGAATTAAGACAAATAGGGTATGAGCTTGGATTTGATTATGTAGAAAGTGGCCCTTTAGTGAGGTCTTCTTACCATAGTGAAAAACATGTCATTTCAGGTTGGGGCAGAAATAAATGGCTAGAAGAAATTTCAATAAAAAAATAGAACAACTTGTTAAATAAAAAGGAGTACTAATAATGTAGCACTCCTTTTTTATACTTTTCAATCAAGTTTGTCACTCCCACATCAGCGCACTTGCGCCCAGTATAGCAGCATCCGATTCTTTTAAATGACTCACTAAAATTTTGACTTTGTTTTGGAAAATTTCAATCAAATTGGCTTCTAAATGTTCGCGTGTAGGCTTTAAAATAAAATCACCAGCTTTGGTTAAACCACCAAACAAAATGATGGCTTCAGGACTCGAGAACATAACAAAGTTTGCCAAAGCCATGCCTAATATTTTACCTGTATAATCAAATACTTCTTTGGCAAGTTCATCGCCTTTAGTAGCAGCGTCAAATATAATTTTAGCATTTAATTCACTAGCTGCTACTTCTCTTAATAGACTAGGGCGATCTGATTTTTGTAGAATTTCAATGGCGGTCAATGTCACGCCAGTTGCGGAGGCATAACTTTCAAGAGAGCCTCTTTTGCCAGTACCAGGGTGTAATCTGCCGTCAGGTACAATGATTGTGTGGCCTAATTCTCCAGCAAAACCATCGTGGCCATAGATGAGTTGACCATTGGCTACAATGCCACTTCCTACGCCTGTACCTAAAGTGATCATGATAAAATCATTCATGCCTTGCGCGGCACCATATTTCATTTCACCCACCGCTGCTGCATTGGCATCGTTGGTTAATTTAACAGGCAATTTTGTTTTGTCCTGTATCATTTTTGCCAAAGGAATGATTCCTCTCCAAGGTAGGTTTGGAGCATATTCAATGTTCCCTGTATAGATATTTCCATTGGGTGCACCAACGCCAATCCCTTTGATTCGACCTACGCCACCCACTTTATCAATGAGTTCTAGTAACTTCTCATTTAGTTCTTCTATGAACGTGTGCACTTGCTCGTGCTTTTTAGTGGACATTTCGCTTGAAAACAAAACATTTCCAACGTTGTCTACAATACCAAACTTAGTTCCAGTTCCACCAATGTCCACACCCACTACAAAAGAATCCATTTTATAATTTTAATATTATATTAAATTAATGACCACTATTTACTTGTGCGTCAAAGTCAAGTCCTTGTTTTTTTAATACACTTTTTAATTTTAAAGCAAGTAGCGCAAGAAGTGCGAAACATACTGCTGCTAAAATATAGGATTGGTGCATTCCAACACTTGGGTTATCCCCCAATACACCTTGTAATGGTGGTATAATGGCACCTCCTAAAATCATCATAATTAAAAAAGCAGAACCTTGGCTGGTGTATTTTCCTAATCCACCCACACCCAATGAAAAAATACAAGGCCACATCACAGAGCAAGCCAATCCTCCAGCCATAAATGCATAAACAGAAGTAATGCCATTGGTAAAAACACCTATTAGCATAGCAGTTGTAGCAAATATTGAAACAGCGAATAAAGTTTTAACAGGCTTTTCTTGACCATAGAAAAATGCAGCTAAAGCTATTACAATCCATATTGCATATCCAAATAAGTCAGAGATGTCATTGCCATAAATTTTACTTACACTTAATACAATCGCAAAAGCAATGAAAGGAACTACAATCATCATTAGCTTTTTCATATTTCCTTTCAAATTAAATACACTTACCGCTCCTGTCCAACGACCCACCATTAAGCTACCCCAATACAAAGAAATGTATTTTGAAATTTTACTTTCGTCTAAACCTAATTCAGTAATGTATCCTGGTGTTTTTAATAAGGCACCAAAATTATTGTCAATGGTTACTTCTACTCCAACGTAGACGAAAATAGCGATCATGCCATAAATAAGTTGTTGGTATTTCATTGCACCCCAACCAGCATCATTTTTAATGGCACTTTTATTGGAATAAAATAACACCACTACTACGGATACCAAAGTCATAATAAGTAGGTTCAATTTAGGCACATTGCTTAGTTGTCCAACTACGATGATCGCGCCAATGAGTAAAGTCATTATTAAAAGCGAGCCAGCTGCTTTATTGGCTGCTTCAAATTTTTCATCATTTTTACCGTCGGGCAATGATTTTGATAAACTAAAAAATATTGCGACTGCTGCAAATACGCCAGCAACTATTAAATAAAGTAAGTTGATGTTGGTTACCGTTACAACAGCATTTTTACTATCGGGACTGCCAAATAGGAAAAAACTAACAATTAATGGCCCAATGGTTGTTCCAATACTGTTTAAACTACCTCCTAAATTTAAACGATGAGAACCCGTTGCAGGGTCGCCCAATAAGATTGCAAAAGGTTGTGCTGCGGTTTGTTGTAAAGAAAATCCTAGGGCTACCACAAAAAAAGCTGCTAAAATAGCCGGGAATGAATTGGCATTGGCCGCAGGAATAATTAACAAGGCACCCACTACTGAAATCATTAAACCATAGATGATCCCTTTTTTATACCCAATTTTATTTAAGATATCGTATCCAATAAGATTGGAACATAAGAATAAAATTAAGGATCCAATAAAATAAGCACCATAGAATGCAGAACCAATCAACTGAGATTCAAATTGACTTAAATGGAAATGGGTTTTGCAAAAAGGGATAAAAATACTGTTAGAAGCAGCAATAAATCCCCAAAAGAAGAAAACAAGCACAAGCGTACTTAATGCTCCTGTATTGGTGGTTTGTTTGGTTTGGCTCATAGGTTTTGGTAGTTTAGTCGTAATTCGTTTGGTTTATCAATTATTCGATTATGTAAAATACTTAAAAATATAATTCAATGTATAAAATAGGGGAAAATCTACCTATAATATATTGCTTAAAAACAAGGTGTTTTACAGACAAATCAGTAAATTGAAACAAAATAATTGGATTCATGGTAATAGTTCACATAAGTGCAGAATGTTATCCTATGGCGAAGGCTGGAGGTTTAGCAGATGTGGTAGGGGCATTGCCTAAATACCAGAACAAAATTGGAGAAAAAGCCATGGTGGTGATGCCTATGTATCAAACTGCTTTTTTACAACAAAATAAATGGGACGTTCATTTTAAAGGACATACTAATTTAGGAGATTGGTTTTTTGATTTTACCATCATTAAAGAAAGTACTGGAAAATTAGGATATGATTTATTTTTAGTAGACATCCATGGTTTGTTGGATCGACCTAAAATTTATGGTTACCCTGATGACATCGATCGATTTGTGGGTTTCCAAGTAGCAGTTGTCAACTGGTTAACCCAATGGGAAGTTTTACCAGATATTGTTCATTGCCATGATCATCAAGCAGGACTGATTCCTTTTATGATGAAGTATTGTTTTGATTATCAAAAATTACAATTGGTAAAAACAGTTTTAACCATTCACAATGCACAGTATCAAGGAGTCATGGATTGGGCTAAAAGTATACTCATTCCAAGATGGGATATTTCAAAAAAAGGATTGCTTGAATGGAATAATACCATCAATTCATTGGCAACGGCAGTAAAATGTGCAGATAAAATTACAACGGTTAGCCCAGCTTATTCCCAACAACTCAAATTTCAATCCAATGGATTAGAAACCTTGTTTGATAATGAACAAGGAAAATGCGTTGGTATATTAAATGGAATTGACAATGAGCTTTGGGATCCAGCCACCGACTCCATGATTGCAAATCATTACAATGCTTCTAATGTGATTGTAGAAAAGAAAAAAAATAAAAAAGCATTGTGTGTCAAATATAATTTAGATCCCAATAAACCATTAATCGTTTTTATTGGCAGGTTGGTGGGTGAAAAAGCGGCTGATGTTTTACCAGGAGCGATACAACACGCCCTAGACAAAACTAATTGTGGAGTAAATTTTTTTATTGTTGGAGCAGGTGAAACGGCCACAGAATCGGCTTTAAATTATTTAGTACAATTGTATCCCGGGAATTACAATACTTTTATTGGTTATGAAGAAAGAGTGGGGCATGAAGCTTATGCCAGTGCCGACTTTTTATTAATGCCTAGCAGGGTGGAACCTTGTGGTTTAAACCAATTGTATGCATTGCGGTATGGAACCATTCCGATAGTTAGAGATACAGGCGGCTTGCATGATACCGTAGTGGACATGGGTGATCCAGATGGATTTGGAATTAAATTTTTAAATGCGAACGAACAAGATATTGTTTATTCAGTGGAGCGTGCAATTGCAGTCTATCAGGATAAAATTCAAATGAACAAAATGATTCAATATGCCATGCAGATAGATCATAGCTGGGAATCTGTCGTGATAGCTTATAAAAAAATTTACGAATCTATTTTATAATTTTAACAACAAGTATATGGCAGTTTACGCAAAAGAAACAGTTTCAATTATTTTAGGGGGAGGTGCTGGTTCTAGATTGTATCCATTAACAGCGAGTCGTTCAAAACCTGCCGTACCAATTGCTGGTAAATATAGATTGGTGGACATACCCATTAGCAATTGTATCAATAGTAATTTAAACAGAATATTTGTTTTAACGCAATTCAATTCTGCTTCCTTGAATCAGCATATCAAAAATACCTACCATTTTAGTGCATTTAGTTCTGGCTTTGTAGATATTTTAGCTGCCGAACAAACGCCTGACAATCCAGGTTGGTTTCAAGGTACTGCCGATGCCGTTAGACAATCTTTGAGGCATTTAGCAAAAATGGAATTTGAGTATGTGCTTATTTTAAGCGGCGATCAATTGTATCAAATGGATTTTAGCAAAATGATTGACGCACATAAAAAAAGTGGAGCAGCATTGACCATTGCTACCATTCCAGTAGGGGAAAGAGAAGCACCAGAGTTTGGTATTCTTAAAGCCAACAATGAAAATGTAATTACTTCTTTTGTAGAAAAGCCTAAGAAAGAAATTTTAGCAGATTGGATCAGTGACACTGGGGATGCTATGAAAGTGCAGGGACGCAATTATTTAGCCTCTATGGGTATTTATGTTTTCAACAAAGAAATCTTATATCAATTTTTAAATGAAGTGCATTCCAATGCCACTGATTTTGGTAAAGAAATTATTCCAGATTCTATTGCGCACTATAAAGTATTAAGTTACCAGTACGATGGGTATTGGACAGATATTGGAAATATTTATTCTTTTTTTGAAGCCAATATTGCTTTAACAGCAGATGTGCCTTTATTTAATTTATTTGATAGTGCACAAACGGTTTATACCAGATCGAGAATGTTGCCTCCTGCTAAAGTAAGTGGCACCATCATCAACAAAGCCATTATTGCAGAGGGGTCGATTATATTAGGAAAAGAAGTGTCTAATTCGGTCATTGGTATAAGATCTAGAATTGGTAAAGACACGGTGATTAAAAATTCTTATATCATGGGCTGTGATTACTATGAAACCATGGATCAAATCAATAAGAAAAATGAAAAAGGGGAACCCATTTTAGGCATTGGCGAAAGAGGTGTCATAGAAGATGCAATCGTTGATAAAAATTGTTCAATTGGGAACGATGTTAAAATCAAAGGAGGGGCTCATCATGAAAAAATAGATCATCCTTTGTATACGATCAAAGATGGGATAGTGGTCATCAAAAAAGGGGCTATTATTCCCAATGGTTTTATCATATAATATTAAAAGTTAAAAAATGAATACAGCTTACACAGGAGTGAAAGTCAAATTAAGTTTTTGGCAAATTTGGAACATGTGTTTTGGATTTTTTGGCATTCAATTTGGTTGGAGTTTGCAAATGGGCAATATGAGCGCCATTTATGAATTTTTGGGTGCGACTCCTGAACAAATTCCGGGTTTGTGGTTGGCTGCTCCTATGACAGGATTGTTGGTGCAACCCATTGTGGGCTATTTAAGTGATCGCACCTGGCATCCAAAATTAGGAAGAAGAAGACCTTTCTTTTTAGTGGGTGCTATTTTAAGTTCGGTATTATTATTCGTAATGCCCAACTCGGGTAGTATGTGGATGGCTGCTGGTGTATTGTGGATACTGGATTCAAGTATTAACGTAACAATGGAACCCTTTAGAGCTTTTGTTGCAGACAATTTAGATGACAAACAAAGGTCATTGGGATTTGCCATGCAAAGTATGTTCATCGGTTTGGCTTCCTTTATTGCTGGTTATTTACCTCAAGTGTTGGTGCATTGGTTTCATGTATCAAGAGCAAAAACAAATGGTTCTATTCCTCAAAATATTTTAATGAGCTTTTACATAGGAGGAGCAGTATTTTTAATTTCAGTTTTGTATACTGTATTTAAAAGTAATGAGTATTCGCCTTCTGAAAAGAAGTCCGATGAAATGAAGGAAGAAAAAAATGGCATTGCTCAAGAAATTTGGCATTCCATAGTGCATATGCCGATTCAAATGAAAAGATTGGCCTTGGTTAATTTTATCACTTGGCCTGGATTGTTTTTAATGTGGTTTTATTATAGCACGGGAGTAGCCAGTCAACTATTTCATGGGGATCCTATTGCGAGTAGTGATATCTATACCATGGGATTAGAACATGCCAATACTACTTCTGCCATTTTAAATCTTGTCACTTTTGGTTTTTCTTTTACCTTGCCATTTTTAGTAGGGAAGATTGGAAAAAAAATGACACATGTTGCATGTTTACTTATAGGAGGCATGGGATTGATTTCGGTGTATTATGTGCAACAACCTAATTTGTTGTATGTAAGTATGGGCTTGGTGGGGATTGCCTGGGCATCTATATTGTCCATGCCTTATTCCATGTTGGCAGGATTTATCCCAGAACAAAAAATGGGTATCTACATGGGCATCTTTAATTTTTTTATAGTGCTTCCTGAAATTATCTCCTCAATCTTTTTTGGAAAAATCATGTCTACTTATTTACACAACGATCGGTTGATGGCGGTTCAGATAGGAGGCTTTTTATTGTTGTTAGCAGGGGTGGTTTGTGCGATTATTATTAAAGAGGAGAAAAAATAAACTATGTATTGTATTAAATTATTAGGAAGAAGCATGCTTCTTTGTTTCCTGGTTCAAATGGTAGGCATCAATCTAGTTGCTGGTCAAGGGGTAGAAGCGTATCCTACCAATTGGTTTGTTCAGATGAAATTAAATAAAGTACAAATTTTATTTAGAACAACGACCCATCAATTATCTAATGCAACCATAAAAACCAATTATCCTGGCTTGACCATTACCGGCCTACATCATTTTGAAAACGATCATTATATGGCCGTGGATGTTGCAATTGCATCTTCAACAAAACCAGGCAATGTTAATTTTGTTATTACAAGTAAAGGACAAAAAATAAACAAAACTTGGGCCTTGTTGCCAAGACGATCCGGAAGAGGCAGTTCCTTTGCACAAGGAATTAATTCAGCAGATCTAATTTATTTTTTAATGCCCGATCGTTTTAGCAATGGAGATCCATCCAATGATCGAGTGGTAGGGTTAAAAGACCAGTCCTTAAATAGAGATTCTATTTTTTTAAGACATGGTGGTGATTTAAAAGGAGTGATCAATCATTTAGATTATTTCCAGCAATTAGGGGTGAGTACTTTATGGATGACACCCGTGATAGAAAATGATATGCCTGACAGAACTGAGCATGGGTATGCCGCTACGAATAATTATGCCATTGAAAAACGATTGGGGGGCGATCAAGTGTATCTCAATTTAAGTGACAGCTTACATAAAAGAGGAATGAAATTAATTCAAGACATTGTTTACAATCATTTTGGACGTTTTCATTTTTTAGTACAAGATGCCCCTGCAAAGGATTGGTTGCATCAATGGCCAACTTTTACACAGACGCATTATAGAGAGCAAGTTATTTTCGATCCGCACCATTCCAAAGTAGATGTAGAAAAAATGATTAATGGTTGGTTTACCACCGAAATGCCAGATGTGAATCAAGAGAATACTTTTGTTGAAAAATATTTAACACAGAACGCCATTTGGTGTGTCGAAACTTATGGGGTAGATGCTTTTAGGATTGATACCTATAAGTATTGTAATGTAGAAATGATGAATCGTTTAAACCAAGTTTTAATAAATGAGTACCCAAAAATATTTTCATTTGGGGAATGCTGGGTGGATGGTGTGGCTGCTCAAGCTTATTTTGTGCGCAATAATATAAACATCCCATTCAAAAGCAATCTAGATGCCACTTCTGATTTTCATTTGTTATTTTCAGGAATTCTACCTGCTTTGAACGAGAAAAATACCTGGTCAGATGGGGTGATGAAATTATATACCACATTAAGTAGCGATTTTTTATATAAAAAGCCTAGTAACAATGTTATTTTTTTAGACAATCATGACATGACGCGCATTCATTCAAGCTTGGGTGAAAGTATTCCTAAAACAAAAATGGCTTATGCTTGGTTGATGACATGTAGAGGCATTCCTCAAATGTATTATGGATCTGAAATATTAATGAAAGGCATATCTAATCCAGATGGATGGGTGAGACTGGATTTTCCTGGAGGTTGGGCAGGAGATCAAAAAAATGCATTCACAGAACATGGTTTAACGGCACAAGAAAAAGATTTTCTTCATTATATTCAATTGTTGGGCACTTTTAGAAAAAGTGCTAGCGCTTTGAAAACGGGGGCCTTGATGCAATTTTTACCTGAGGATGGTTTGTATGTATATTTTAGATATGACAAAGGTCAAACCATCATGTGTGTGATGAATACAGATAATAAAGAAAGAAAAGTTAATTTTGAAAAATATAGGGAAAGAACCAACGGCTATTTGGGGGGGAAAGACATTGTTTCTGGAAACCTTATTGGAAATCAATTTTCAATACCTGCTATGACCATGCAAGTGATCGAATTAACGAAATAATTATGCCAAAATACGAGGAAGTACATTTTGTGGATACGAAGCAAGCGGTTTGGAATTATTCATTATTTTCTGACGAAGACGTAAGCAATTTTCAAAATGGCACTCATTATTCTTTGTATCAATTTTTTGGCAATAAGCAATTAGAAGTAGCGGGTGTCAAGGGCACTTATTTTGCAGTATGGGCTCCCAATGCTACTGCCCTTTTTGTAGTGGGTAATTTCAATGACTGGAACAAAGAAGCACATGCATTAAAAGTGAGACAGGATAGCTCTGGTATTTGGGAAGGTTTTATTCCAAACATTCATCAAGGGGAAATATACAAATACCATATTCATGGATACCAAGGAATGCTTTTGGATAAAAGTGACCCTTTTGCACATTACTGGGAGTTAAGACCCCTAACTGCTTCCATAACTTGGCAAACAAATTATGCATGGAAAGATGCAGCCTGGTTAGAACAAAGAAAAATAAAAAACAGAATTGATCAACCTTATTCTGTGTATGAAGTGCATTTGGCAAGTTGGATGCGGCCCTTTAAGGACAATGAAAATTCCTATAATTCTTATACGCAATTGATTCAATTGTTGGTACCCTATGTAAAAGAAATGGGATTCACACATGTCGAATTTATGCCTATCATGGAACATCCTTTTGATGGCAGTTGGGGTTATCAAGGGGTAGGATTTTTTGCACCCACTTCTCGTTTTGGAAATCCTCAGGAATTTGCTGCGTTGGTAGAAGCTTTTCATGCTGCAGAAATTGGGGTGATTGTAGATTGGGTGCCTTCTCATTTTCCTTATGATGCCCATGGACTATTTATGTTTGATGGTGCCAACACCTATGAATATGCAGATATGCGAAAAGGGTATCATCCCGATTGGAATTCTTATATATTTAATTACAAAAGAGGAGAAGTAAAATCTTTTTTAATTAGCAGTGCTCGTTTTTGGTGTGATCAATTTCATATTGATGGATTAAGGGTTGACGCTGTAAGTTCTATGTTAAGATTGGATTATAGTAGGGAAGCAGGTGAATGGGAACCCAATGAATTTGGAGGAAATGGGAATATAGAAGCCATTGCTTTTATCAAAGATTTAAATGAAACCTTATACAGAGACTTTCCCTATATCCAAACCATTGCAGAAGAAGCTTCTGACTGGCCTGGTATTAGCCAACCTACTTTTATGGATGGACTTGGTTTTGGTATGAAATGGATGATGGGTTGGATGCATGATACCCTTGATTATTTCAAATTAGATTCTTTGTTTAGAGCTGCCCACCAAGACAAGTTTACATTTTCGATGATGTATTTTTATGATGAACATTTTATGTTGCCATTGAGTCATGATGAAGTAGTGCACGGGAAAAGCCCTATGATTTATAAAATGCCTGGTGACGATTGGCAAAAATTTGCCAATTTAAGATTGTTGTATACCTATATGTTTACGCACCCCGGAGCAAAATTATTGTTTATGGGAAATGAGTTTGCTGCCACCAAAGAGTGGAATTATACCACCGAATTACCATGGGAGTTGTTAGCAATTCAAAGTCATGCCGGCATGAAATATTTTGTTCAGTCTTTAAATGAATTGTATAAGAGCCAACCAGCATTGTACGAATTACAATTTGATCCCAATGGTTTTGAGTGGTTAGAAGTAAATAAAAGAGAAGAAGGAGTGGTTGCTTTTAAAAGAAAGGGGAAAAATCCTGCAGACGATATGGTTGTAGTAATGAATATGACCCCAGTGCCTAGACCAGATTTCCCGATACATGTACACGGAAAAAAACTTTGGAAAGAGATTTTCAATAGCGATGCAAAAAGTTATTGGGGCGTTGGCGATTTAAACAATCCAACCATTCCTATGCAAACACAGGATGATAAAGGGGACTGGAATAAGCTATTATTGAACCTACCAGCCTTAGCAGCCATTGTATTGAAATAGCTTAAACAGCTCAATTTCAAGGTGTTCTTACTAGTAGACGAACATTTTTAGTCAAGTTTTCCACATTTAGGGTAGTATGACCTTTGTTAATGATAAGGTAACAATAACTTAGGAACTTTGCAAAGTAAACCAACCCATTAAAAACTTTAATGTATGAAAGCAACCAACAAAGCAATGTTGTATGAAGCCGTTTCGGAATTTATACAATTGCACGCCTTCGATCATTTATTGGACAATGAGTTAGCACAGTTAAAAAGCGTATTAAATGCATGGACTTTATCCGAAGAGGGTCATGAAATGCAAGAGCTAACCAACAAATTAATTCCTTTGTTAAGCAAAGTAAATTTCTTTGTTGAGTCCATCTCACCTGCTGCCATTCAATTGTGGTTTTATGCTTTATCCTACAATGAAATACCAATTAGTGGTATGATGCAGGATTTAAGCAATACCAATGAATTAGTGAATTAGAAATTGGTTAGTAACATAGTATTGATAAATAAAAAGGCCTCCCGCTTTAATGGGAGGCCTTTCCTTTGTATTTTATTCAAGAATTGGGAAAACTGAATAGGTAATTATCTTAAAATAAGAAACCTTTCTTTAAACTAGTTTTTCCTTCCCCAATTTTAAAACCATTGTGGTATACTTCAATTTTATAATCACCTTCAGCAAGTGTTTTAGCTTGTTTGATGTCATAGCTTACACCTAACTCTTTATTTTGCTCGTATTGAACAGCAATTTTATTAGCATAATCTCTGCTGCCATCTTCTCTGGTGTTAAACTTACCACCTTCTGTAAAAGCTTTCCCGTCAGGGCCAGTAATACAAACATAAAGCTCTTGCGCACCAGATGGCGTGATCTTGTTTTTATCAATTTGGAAAGACAAACGTAGCGTATTGGCTCTTCTTGTATTGTTTGTTTTTTTCTCAGTACCATCTTCTCTAATTCTCAAAGATTGAATATTAAAAGAAGAAGCGTGCAGGGTAGAACCAATGTCTTGTAATCTTTCTTTCTCTTTTTGAGTGGCAGTTAAATTGCTATTCAAAGAAGTGTTGGTATTGGTTAAGTCTTGGTTTTGAGCAGTCAATTGCTTGTTTTCGGCTTGTGCTTTGGTAAGCTCTGCAAATAGGCCAGTTACTTTGCCATTTAATTCTCCAATCAAGGTTTTTGCTTCTGCCAATTCTTTATCAGTAGCATCTTGCTTACGAAGTATATTGCCAATATTGCTCTTTAACTTTTGAATTTGATTCGACTTATCCAACAAATCCCCTTTTAGTTGTGAATTTTGTTGCGTCAATGAATCTGCTTTGGCAGATACTGCAATAAATTCAGATTGAATTTTTGATTTAGCACTGTCAATAACAGCTACTTTATTGTCGTAAGTAGTTATAATTTCAGTTTTTGAACTATTGAAATAGATCCAAGAACCAATTAATGCTATTACTAAAATTCCAATGGTAACTTTATTGCTTTTGCTGGAGGTTTCGTTGCTCATAATTTAGGTTTTGTTTATTAATAGGCAAGATACGGTAAAATTTACAAATTTCTTATTCTGGGTATTTAATAGTCTTTACACAATTGACTTTTAGACAAAAAAATACATTTTAGTAATTTTAGAGTGACTAATCTTTATCTTTGAATATGCCCACTTCAAAAATTATAGCCAATTGGAAAAAGAATGTCTTTGATGCTGTTTATTGGCTAGAAGGAGAAGAACCTTTTTATATTGACCAGGTGGTTGATTATGCAGAAAAGAAATTATTACCAGATGCAGAGCAAGCATTTAATTTGACTATTTTTTATGGTAAGGATGCCGATTGGACAGCTATTATGAATGCTTGTAAACGTTACCCTGTTTTTGCAGAAAGACAAGTGGTGATTATTAAGGAAGCGCAACACATGAATCAATTAGACAAGTTATTGTCTTATATAGAACATCCACTTGCATCTACTATTTTAATTGTGGCGCATAAAGATAAAAATGTAGACGGTCGATCGGTACTTGCAAAAGCATTAAAAACCAAAGCCGTTGTAGTTAGTACTAAAAAAATGTACGATAGCAAGTTGCCGGAATGGGTCAATCAATGGGTGGTAGATAGAGGGTATCAAATTAGTCCAAAGGCGGTTCAAATTATTGTGGATCATATTGGCAACGATTTAAGTAGAATTCAAAATGAACTTGAAAAGCTAATAGTGAATTTAGCGGATCGAAAAAAAATGACCGAAGATGATATTGAAAAATACATTGGTATTAGCAAAGAATACAATGCCTTTGAATTTCAAGAAGCGGTGGCACAAAGAAATTTTGCCAAAGCCATTCGAATGATCCAATATTTCGAATCCAATAACAAAGCAGCACCTATTCAATTGATCCTACCTACTTTGTATGCTTTTTTTAGTAAAATTTATGCCATTTATGGATTGGGATCTTCAGATGAGAAAAGAATTATGAGTGAAGTAGGCGTTAGCTTTTTTGCAGTAAAAATATACTTGGCTGCACTTAGGCAGTATTCCTATAAAAAAGTAGAACATATTTTATTATTGATTCATGAATACAACTTAAGAGTTTTGGGTATTCAAGATGCAGACAATTCTGATGCCGATTTGCTCAAAGAATTGGTCATTAAGATTATGGATACTTCTGTAAAATAGCAGCTGCAGCTATTTTGTCTTTGTTCAATTGATCTTTCAAAGCTTCTAATCCATTGAATTTTACTTCCCCTCTGATGTAATCAAAAACAAGTACAGTTAAGTTTTCTTCGTAAATGTCTTTGTCGAAATTAAAAATGTGCACTTCAATTACTTTTTTATGTCCATCTACAGTTGGCCTTACTCCAATATTCATCATCCCGCCATATACTTTATTTTCCATGCAAGTACCCATTACTTTGACAGCATAGACTCCGTCATTGGGTATTAATTTTTCTTCATTGTTAATGTGTAAATTGGCAGTGGGAAATCCAATGGTTCTTCCCAATTGGTTGCCTCTTACAACAAAGCCTTCAAAGGAATAGGGATGACCCAATAATTCATTCGCCTTTTCAATATTTTTATCGGCTAAGTAATTTCTAATATGAGTAGAGCTTACAATTTCATCATTGACCAATTGCTCATTGATTTGTTCTACTTTGAAATTCATGCTAAGTCCTGCATCTTTTAGTAATTCATAGTTCCCATTTCGTCCATTTCCAAATCGGTGATCGTATCCAACAATGATTGTATGAGGTTTAAAATGACCCACTAAGAAATCCTTAATGTATTGTGCAGCTGTTAAATTCGAAAATTGGTAATCAAAATTAACTACAACCAAATGGTCAATTCCGCATTGGTTTAACAATTCAATTCTATCCTCTAAACTAGTCAACTGTTTAATTTCGCCAGGAATGGAGGAAATGACCTTTCTTGGATGTGGGTGAAAAGTAACTAAAACGGTTTCTCCGTTTACTTCTTTAGCAATTTCTTGCATTCTTCTAATTATTTTCTGATGGCCTATGTGTACGCCATCAAAGGCCCCGGTGGTGACGATGGCGTTCCTAAAAGGGGGCAATTGTTTTATATCGTAATGAATCTTCATTTAATGCTGCTAAATATGGCACAAATGTAAAACAATTGTACCTTTGTGCGACAAACCAATTTAGATAAATGTCATTGTATGCTCAACGCGGCGTTTCTGCTCAAAAAGAAGAAGTACATGCTGCTATTCAACATTTAGATCAGGGCTTATATCCCAATGCATTTTGCAAACTGTATGCCGATTTTTTAGGCAAGGATGCCAACTATATTAATATCATGCATGCGGATGGGGCGGGCACTAAAAGCATATTGGCTTATTTGTACTGGAAAGAAACGGGAGATACAAGCATTTGGAAAGGCATAGCTCAAGATGCAATAGCAATGAATTTAGACGATTTGCTTTGTGTGGGCATCTACGACCAAATATTATTTTCTTCAACCATAGATCGAAATAAATTATTGATAAATGGTTCTGTTTTACAAGAAGTGATTCAAGGCACGCAAAGTTTTTTTAATGAATTAAAAACTTTTGGGATAAATATTGAATTTTTAGGTGGCGAAACTGCGGATGTAGGAGATGTGGTTAGAACCATTGCCGTGAATGGTACGATGACAGCAAGATGGCCTAAGGCGAAGCTTATTACCAATGATTTGATAGCCCCTGGACAAGTAATCGTTGGGTTTTCTAGTTATGGACAAGCTACTTATGAACAAGCCTACAATAGTGGATTAGGCAGCAATGGATTGACCAGTGCTAGACACGATGTTTTACATCATGATTATGCAACAAAATATCCAGAAACTTTTGAACCTACATTAAAAAATGAAGTAGTGTACCTTGGTAAAAATAAAATGACCGATGAACTAAATATTGATGGCTTTGGTAAAATAAGTATTGGAAAATTATTATTAAGTCCTACCAGAACTTATGCGCCCTTGGTGAAAGCAATTCTAACAGATCATTTTGATGCTGTTAAAGGAATGATTCATTGTAGTGGGGGTGGTCAAACCAAGTGTATGAAGTATTTGCCTGGCCCGATGCGTTTGGTAAAAGATAATTTTTTACCAGTGCCTCCTATATTTAAATTGATTCAAGAAAATTCAGGGGCGAATACAAAAGAAATGTACCAAGTATTTAATATGGGCCACCGGCTAGAAATATTTACAGAGGAGTCATCGGCACAATCATTAATTGATTTGGCTAAAACGTTTAATATAGAAGCCCAAATAATAGGAAGGGTAACAGCAGCAGCTCAAAAAGAATTGGTCTTATCTGGTAGTTTTGGGCAAGAAATTTTTACTTACTAACTTTGAAATCATTATAATTCATTTACCCATGAGCGAAGTAGTTATCCAATTAGATCAAGTTAATATTTACCAAAGTGGTAATCTTATCTTACAAGACGTCAATTTAAGCGTAGAAAGGGGTGAATTTGTTTACTTAGTAGGTAAAACAGGTACTGGGAAAAGTAGTTTGCTAAAGACCTTGTATGGCGAAATAACACTTACAGAAGGGATGGGCCAGGTGGTTGGCTTTGATTTAAAGCAGATGGACTGGAAAAAACTACCCTTTTTAAGAAGAAATTTGGGGGTGGTTTTTCAGGATTTCCAATTGTTGACCGATCGAAATGTGCATGAAAACCTTCGATTTGTACTAAAAGCTACCGGCTGGGAAGATGAAAAGTTAATGGAACAAAAAATCGAAGACGTACTCGCTAAAGTAGGATTGCAAAATAAAGGGTTTAAAATGACCTTTGAAATGAGTGGGGGTGAGCAACAAAGAGTAGATATAGCAAGGGCTTTATTGAATTCGCCTAAATTGATATTGGCCGATGAACCTACCGGTAGTTTAGACCCTGAAACCAGTGATGAAATCATGCAATTGTTATTTAAAATTGCCAAAGACGATGGTACTGCCATTGTGATGGCCACCCACGATTTTATGGTCGTTGGAAAGTTCCCTTCTCGTACCCTTACCACAGCCGGCGGAAGGCTAAAACAGGGGGTTTAATTTTTCTCCACTAATTGTACACAAAACGCCATTTTTTTCTTGATTCTTGGCTCTTTTTCTTATGTTCGCAGACATAAAAAGTAGAAAT
>Ga0209829_10000947_pt1 | contig 24542 bp, 15 predicted proteins | sample C_140205_EF_Meta_FD_187311 | JGI IMG/M metagenome (GOLD analysis project Ga0209829, IMG submission 187311) | Freshwater microbial communities from Lake Croche, Canada to study carbon cycling - C_140205_EF_MetaG (SPAdes) (version 2) | ecosystem: Environmental > Aquatic > Freshwater > Lake... | reverse complement strand
TTGAAAGTGACCAGGTCTTCTTTTTCGCTATTTAATGTGCCGGTACTCACACCTGCATTCGCAATGACAATGTCAGGCACACCCATTTTCTTGATGTGACGCTCTATGGCATGATGCAATTGATGTTCATCGGAAACATCGACTGCATAAATAGTTGACGGGGTATTAAGGGAGCGTTGTAGTTTTTCGAGTAGCGCTTTTCTTCGACCGACCAAGCCTAACGTGGCACCTTGTTGGCTGTATTGTCGAGCAAGCGCTTCGCCAATACCACTCGTGGCACCCGTGATAAAAACATGTAACGGCTTATCTTTTATTTTTTATCTTTTCTAATGTTTGCGATGATGTCGTCAGCAAGCTTAAGAGCCTCATTATTGCCTCCAGCCATCGTGCTTGAAGTAATATATTTCCCATCAATGACTAAGCTAGGAACACCGGTGGCACCGGCAGCCCTAAACATTTGCGCTGCTCTATTCAATGAGGCATTCATAGAGAATGAATTAAATGCTTCCTCAACTTTTTTACGATCAAGACCCGATTTTAAAGTGACCCATTCTAGGATTGCTTTTTCGTCCGCAGGGTTAAGCGTTTTATCTTTATGGACAGCATCAAATATAGACGTATGTAATTTTTCACTGACACCTAATGTCTCCATCGCATAAAAAGCTCTTGCCATAGGAGCCCATTCTGGCCGAGGAATTGCAGGTACACGTTTAAAATAAACATCCTTAGGTAATTTCTTCACCCACTCATTAAGGATAGGATCCATTTGATAACAGTGGATACAGCCATACCAAAAAAGCTCCATCACTTCGATTTTATTTTTATTATCAGTAGGGATCACTTGGGCTGTTTTATCGAAGTTAGAACCCATCTGAGGTTCTACTGCAAGAACCGAAAAGGATAAAAACATTAAAAGTGATAACAGTATTTTTTTCATATCTATTCCTTAGTGGTTGGTATTGTTATTGGTTGGAGCAGCTTTTACCAAAATAGGTTTAAAATTATTTTTGATTAAATCATTTTTAATTTGCATAATCTGTGCGTCATCCATCATGGGCCCTACTCTTACCTTATGTGAAATCTCATTATTGGGCAGAGGGGTTGTGAGAATCACAGCTTCGAAACCGAGTAGTGCTAATTTAGCTTTCATGTTGTCAGCATCTTTCTCAGATGAAAATGCACCGATCTGGAAGAAATATACTTCCTTCGCTGGAATTGCTGCTGGATTCTTAAGCGCTTGGGTCGCATCTTTATCGCTGACATCTTTGTCACCGTTAGGCAAGATATTATAAAAATCAAATTTGGTAGGCTGATCTTGAACGGCATTTTCAGCTTCCATATCAGGTTTTGCGGCACCTTGAATTTCAATACATGACCCATTGGTGTCTTTGGCCACAAAAGGACTTTTGCCATTTGTCATAAAAACCGTGATACCAATCGATAAGCCAATGCCTACGAGCGTGCCCATAAAAAGCCCATTCACAAATGAGCTACCTGATTTGCCTTTTTCCATATTTACCTTTTATTATTAAATTACATTTTTTCCGGAGCGTTGACGCCGAGAAGGTTAAGACCATTTTTTAATACAATTTGTGTAGCGCTGATGAGAGTTAAACGCGCTAACTTTTCTTGTTCATTCTCAACTAAAAATTTAGTGTCATTATAATAGCTATGAAGATCCGCCGCACAGTCTTTTAGATAGTTTGCAATGGTATGGGGTGCTAATTCAACACTAGCATGCAACACCATTTCGGGGAATTCACTTAAGCGTTTAATGAGAGTTAATTCTTGTGATGATTTAAGTCCATCAATAGGAATGTTATTTAATTGTGCGATATCTCCACCCCATTGCTTTAAAACACCCGCAATACGGGCATGCGCATATTGTATGTAATAGACAGGGTTATCTGAATTTTGTGTTTTAGCGAGATCAATATCAAACACGAGCTGCGAATCAGGTTTTCGAGCGACCAAGAAATAACGTGTGGCATCACAACCGACTTCGTCAATTAGATCTCTGAGCGTGACATAACTGCCAGCCCTTTTAGAAAGCTTGACCTCTTCTCCGCCTTTCATCACTGTAATCATTTGATGAAGTACATATTCAGGATAGGTTTCAGGAATACCGACTTTTAAAGCTTGAAGCCCTGCTCTGACTCTTGTAATCGTACTGTGATGATCAGCACCATGTTCATTGATGACGCGCTTAAATCCACGCTCCCATTTATTGAAGTGATAGGCTACATCAGGAATGAAATAGGTATAGCTTCCATCAGATTTTTTCATGACACGATTTTTGTCATCACCAAACGCTGTAGTTTTTAACCAAAGCGCATTGTCTTCTTCATAGGTAAAGCCATTTTTAGTGAGAGAATCTACAACTTTTTCTATTTGACCATTTTGATAGAAAGAAGATTCTAAAGTGAAGATATCAAATTTAATCTGGAATGCATTTAAATCTTGATCTTGTTCATGCCTTAAGTAAGCCACACTAAATTGTCGAATAGATTCTAAGTCATCGATATTGCCTGAGGCTTTAATCGTTTTACCTTCGCATTCAATGCTATCTTTTTTTAAAAAGGCATTGGCGATTTCGACAATGTATTCCCCTCGATAACCATCTTCAGGAAATGCAGGGTCGGAGGGGTCCATATTGTGACATCGGGCATGAACTGATTTTGTAAGGTTATCAATCTGTGCACCCGCGTCGTTGTAATAAAATTCACGCGTTACATCCCAGCCATTAAATTTTAAGAGTCTCGCTAATGAGTCTCCAATCGCAGCACCTCGACCATGACCAACATGAAGTGGACCCGTAGGATTAGCTGATACAAATTCGATTTGCACTTTTTGAGGGTTACCTTTTTCATCATGCCCCGAAGTATTTTGTCCGTAAGCTGTCGGATTTTTTAAAATCTCATGGATAATGAAGGTACGCGCTTTGTCGCTTAAATAGAAATTAATAAAGCCCGCTCCCGCAATTTCAACTTTTTCAATCAAAGGTGAGGATGGTAACTTTTCAATGATGAGACTTGCCAATTCACGCGGATTTTTTTTCAAAGTTTTTGCGAGCGCCATGGCTAAGTTACTTGAAAAATCCCCATGTTCGATCGATTTAGGGCGATCTAATTGAATAGAATTCGCTAAAATCTCAGGATGTATCGATTGTGCGACAGGCAGCAATAATTGTAGAAGATGCGATTTCACGTCTTAGAATGATAGGTAACGATTAAAGCGTTTATTTTAACTTAGAATTGATGGACTCCCCTTAAAAACTAAAGCCATGACCGAAGCACTGCATATTTTAAAAGTCGCCCTTGATGTCCCACTCGACCGGGTTTTTGACTATAAGACTGACCACCCCAATACTCAAATGGGACAGTATGTAGTGGTCCCCTTTGGTGCCCGCAAAATGATAGGCGTCGTGGTAGGCATTTCTAATACTTCATCTATTGAATCTAAAAAATTAAAGTCTATTATTCGCCTCGATCCGGAAGTGATTTTTGATGAGAAGAGTTTTAAGCTTTTTCAATTTTGTAGTCAGTATTATCACTATCCTTTAGGCCAAACGATTTTATCCGCTGTGCCTTCCCGCTTAAAAAAATTAAATACAAAGGCGATGGCAAAAAAATATCTTTATCGCTTAACACCTAAAGCAATTCAATTAGGTGTGGATGCCTTACCTCTTCGCCAAACCATCTTAAAGCGTATCGTGATGGCCATGATTGATGCCAATGTTCTTGATGAGGCAAGTCTTCGTTCGATCACTAGCACTTGGAAAAAATCAATCGAAACGCTGGACAAAATGGGTTGGATTGAAAAAGAAGAGTTAACCTTAGACGACAGAATCTATACACAAGCAACTATTCCATCATTAAATAGCGACCAACAAGAAGCCTTTGATGAAATTTCAAAAACCAATAAAAAATTTGCAGCTTGGTTACTTTATGGCATTACCGGGAGTGGCAAAACTGAAGTTTATATTCGTTTGATTGAAGAAGCTTTAAAAAAAGAACACGCACAAGTTTTAGTATTAGTTCCTGAAATTAATTTAACGCCGCAATTAGAGAGTCGCTTTAGATCACGTTTTGAAAAATATACACTCGTCACACTTCATAGCCATTTAACGGATAACGAACGTTTGACTCATTGGCGACTTGCTAAAGAAGGCACTGCCCAAATTATCATCGGTACGCGTTTAAGTGTTTTTACGCCCATGCCGCATTTATCTCTCATCATTATTGATGAAGAACATGATGCCTCATTCAAACAACAAGAAGGTTTACGTTATCACGCACGTGACGTTGCAATCTTTAGAGCTAAGTCTGAAAACATCCCGATCGTGATGGGTACCGCAACACCATCGCTTGAGAGTTGGTTCAATGCGACAAAGACAAAAGACACCAAAAAATTCGGCTTCCTAAAACTAACTTCGCGTGCGGTTGAAGATTCAACCCTGCCTGACATTAAATGCATTGATATTTCAAAATCGACTGTCACTAAAGGATTTTCGCCTTATCTCATTGATGCGATTCGAGACCGTTTAAATAAAAAAGAGCAAAGCCTTATCTTTATTAATAGGCGTGGTTTTGCACCCGTACTTCTTTGTTCCTCATGTCAGTGGACAGGCCGTTGCCATCGTTGTAGCTCTCGCTTAGTGGTGCACCTAAATCAAAAACGATTACGTTGCCATCATTGCGGCCATGATGAAAAAATGCCACTCCAATGTCCTTCATGTGGGAACACGGATTTGTATCCAACAGGATTAGGGACACAGCGCATAGAAGAAACATTAAAAGAATTTTTTCCTGAAGCGCGCATTCTAAGAGTCGATCGCGATTCCACAAAAACCAAAGAAGCGCTTAATGATTTATTTTTGAAGATGAAACATCGTGAGATTGATATTTTGATTGGCACGCAAATGTTATCTAAAGGACATGACTTTCCGCATTTAAGTTTAGTGGGCGTATTAGATACCGATCAGGCTTTATATAGTCCGGACTTTAGAGCGAGTGAACGTTTATTTTCGCAACTGATGCAAGTGAGTGGTCGCGCGGGTCGTGCCAGTATAAAAGGCGAAGTCTATATACAAACGGCATTTCCTAATCATCCTATATTTGAAGCATTAAAAACACATGACTACGAACACTTTGCCAATGAGCTTTTAAAAGAAAGAGAATTGGCAGAGCTAAGTCCTTTTGCGTTTCTAGTACTCTTAAAAGCAGAAGCACATCAATTGACGCATGTGATGCAATTTTTAAATGAGGCGATGATGAATGCGCAAAATTTAAGTAGGCACGTCACTGTTTATAATCCAGTGCGACCTATTATGGAACGATTAAAAGGTATGGAGCGCGCCCAATTAGTTCTACAAGCAAACTCTCGCGTGGCATTACAAAAACTACTTGATGATTGGGTGCCTTATTTACGTGAAAATAAATTAGGTCAGAAAGTGAAATGGGTGGTCGACGTAGACCCGCTCGAATTTTAAAAAAAGCCGCTTCATGAAATTAAAACTATTTTTTATTTATAGTTTTTTAGGAAAAAATTGACAGCTTTTGGAGGGGTTGATAGTATGTGGAAATTATCCGATAAACGTAAAAATATTTAACCCTAATTAACCTTAATTTTATCGCTCTGAGAAAACTTAGATCATGAATTACATTGTCAAAGTATTAGTCGTGATCTTGATGACAATAACATCCTCTCTTTATGCAGCAGAATTAGAACCCCTCAAACAGTTTATCAATCGAAAGCCATTATTTTTCTCGGACAAAAACGATACAGAAATGCTGGCATCAAGATGCAGCGCATTATATTTAGTATTAGGTTCTAGGATTGAGGCAGTGCCAAAGTCAAAAGAGATGCAAGATATCTCAAAAGAATATGCTGATCAAGCTGTGGTATACGATCAAGTGAGAGAAGTCATTTCTAAAGTGACAAAATCATCAATCACCCAACAAAAAGAATTTGCTCAGAACTATGCGAATATGACATTGATTAACTGGAAAAAACACGACGATATATTTAAAGGCATGGTGAATGATGATTTGGACGTTTGTCAAAACAACTATATTTATTTCAAAAAGTTGGCAGTTAACTTATCTAAATAGACTAAAAAGTAATCCTTAACAAAGTCAGTTAAATTTTAAAGATTGTTTTTGCTTTCGTTTTTCTAAGGTTTAAGAGTGAAGTGGTCATAAGATCTTATGACCTAAAATTAGGTTGACTGCACCTGGTGAATTGTCATTTTCACCAAGTGTTTTTTAAGACCTATTAATTTTCACTTTGACCGAATCTCTAATCCCACTAAAATGAAGGCATGAAAAAAAATCCTCCCTGCGTCATGACATTTTCAGCAACCGATCCGACAGGCGGCGCTGGACTTCAAGCTGACGTTTTAACTTTAGCCAGTTTAGGTTGCCATCCCTTATCTGTAACAACGGCGATTACTGTGCAAGATACCTCAGGGGTTGAAAGCATGATGGCTTTCGATGCAGATTGGGTGAATGATCAAGCGCGCACTTTGTTGGAAGACATCGAAGTCTCTGCATTTAAATTAGGTTTATTGGGTAGCGTTGAAACGATTGCGATGATTGCAGAAATTGTGGCCGACTATCCCACAATCCCTCTCATCATTGATCCTGTATTGGCTTCCGGTCGTGGCGATGCATTAGTCACGAATGAAATGATTAATGCCATGTCAGATTTATTATTATCTCAAGCAACGCTTATTACGCCGAATAGTATTGAAGCAAGACGCTTAGCGTTTAAAGACAGTGATGATTTTGGTGAGGCGAGTTTAGATGAGTGCGCCGAACGGCTTATTAACACCGGCTGTCAATTGGCATTAATTACGGGCACTCATGAAGTGACGACTGAAGTCATTAATACCCTATATAACGAGCATGGCAAAGTGAAGAGTTACAACTGGGAAAGATTGGTAGGGAGTTATCACGGCTCAGGCTGTACCTTAGCCTCAGCGATTGCCGGCTGCATGGCATTAGGATCCACCTTAGAAGAAGCGATTCAAGAAGGACAGCGCTTTACTTGGCAGTCTCTAAAGCATGGATATAAGCCTGGCATGGGACAATTTATTCCAGATCGACTTTTTTGGGCCCATGACGACGAATTGGAATATGCGCGATTCATTCATCATTAAAGGTTTATACGCCATTACCCCGGATTCGGCGGACTTAAACACCCTCATTCAAAAGACTCAATTGGCCATCGAAGGTGGTGCTTTTATGGTGCAATATCGCAGTAAAATACAGAATCGTGACGTTAAAATGCAGCAATGTGCTGCTATTTTACGTCTTTGTCGTGAATATGATGTCGCTTGCATTGTGAATGACGATGTAGAGATGTGCCGTATTTTGGATGCAGATGGTGTTCATTTAGGTGAAAATGACGACAACATAGCAGAAGTTAGGCGCATTTTAGGCGAAGATAGCATCATTGGAAGCTCATGTTATGACCAACTAAATCGTGCAAAACAGGCTCAAAAAGAGGGTGCAAGTTACGTCGCTTTTGGTGCTGTGTTCCCAACCCCCACAAAACCTAATGCTCCGAGAGCCACTTTAGAACTTTTAAGAGAAGCTAAATCTGAAATCCAAATCCCCATCGTTGCAATTGGGGGCATCACCATGAATAATGCTCATGATGTGATTGAGACAGGGATCGATGCGATCGCTGTCATTACCAGTCTTTATGAATCTAATTCTATTAAGGAAACCGCAGAAACATTCTCACAGATGTTTCATTAAATCGATATGAGTCAAAATAAAACGCTATTTGAACGTTCACAAAAAGTCATCCCAGGTGGCGTGAATTCGCCTGTCCGCGCATTTAAGTCAGTTGGCGGCACACCGATTTTTTTCAAAAAAGGTTTAGGCAGTAAGTTGTGGGATGAGGATGATCGAGAATATATCGACTACATCAATTCTTGGGGTCCGATGATTTTAGGTCACGCACACCCTGAAGTCTTAAAAGCGGTTCAAGAAGCATCCTTTGATAGTCTGTCGTTTGGCGCGCCTACGAAACGTGAACTCGAAATGGCAGAGTTACTTGTGAAACTCATGCCTAGTATTGAACAAGTAAGACTCGTGAGTTCAGGCACGGAAGCCACGATGAGTGCAATTCGTGTTGCACGCGGATTTACTAAGCGAGACACGCTCGTTAAATTTGAAGGTTGTTATCACGGTCATGCCGATGCACTATTGGTTAAAGCAGGATCAGGATTACTCACCTTTGGAGAACCAAGTTCTGCAGGCGTTCCAGAGGATGTCGCAAAACATACGTTGACGTTACCTTATAACGATGTCGATGCATTAAAAACACTGTTTAAAGAAAAAGGCGACACCATTGCAACTGTGATTATTGAGCCAGTGGTAGGCAATATGAATCTCATTATTCCTCATATGGAATTCTTAAAAACATTACGAGAGCTATGCACCAAACATGGCACTGTGCTAATTTTTGATGAAGTAATGACAGGCTTTAGAGTGCATATAGGTGGCGCTCAAGCGCTCTATGGTGTGACTCCTGATTTGACGACACTCGGTAAAGTGATTGGCGGCGGTTTGCCCGTCGGTGCCTTTGGTGGACGCCGGGACATTATGCAATGTTTGGCACCCATAGGTGCGGTATATCAAGCAGGTACATTGTCTGGAAACCCTGTGGCAGTCGCGGCAGGTTTAGCTACCCTCAAACTCGTGCAAGCTCCAAATTTCTATGAAGAGTTAACAAAAAAAACCAAATCACTCGTGGATGGACTCACCAAAGCCGCACATGAATTGAATATAAAATTTAGTGCGCAATCCGTAGGTGGTATGTTTGGTATTTACTTCAGTGAAAAGGCGCCTACCAGCTTTGATGAAATCATGAAAAGCAATAAGGAACAGTTCAATCAATTCTTTCATCACATGTTAACGTCCGGTTTCTACTTTGGCCCATCCGCATTTGAAGCGGGCTTTGTGTCGAACGCCCATACAGCTGAGGATATTCATCAAACGATCGAAGCCGCAAAAGAAGTCTTTCAAGTCCTTAAATAAGCTCAATAATTGTTGAATTACAAGGCGTTAGGCTTTATTATTGAAGGTTCCGTTTAATCTTTTTAATGTAGTTTATGACTCAATTCGAAAGACCTGAGCAACAAGGTCTCTATAACCCTAAAAATGAGCATGATGCTTGTGGTGTCGGCTTCGTGGCTAATATCCATGGCAGCAAAAGCCACACGATTGTGGCACAAGGTCTTCAGATCCTCACCAACTTAACCCATCGCGGTGCGACGGGTTACGACCCAAAACTAGGCGATGGTGCTGGTATTCTCATTCAAATGCCAGACGGCCTCATTCGAGATGAAGCCAAAAAACTATCGATTGATTTACCTGCTTTAGGTCAATACGCTTGTGGACTTATTTTCTTTCCACAATCAAATGCGCATCGAAATCAATGTGAAAAGATCATCACTGACATTATCAAAGAAGAAGGCCAAACTTTTTTAACTTGGCGTGATGTACCAACCAACAATTCCAATATCGCAGATGCTGCGAAAGCGTTAGAGCCAAAAATCAAACAAGTCATTATTGCTCAGGGCAAAGATACCAAAGATCAAAACCATTTCGAACGAAAACTTTTTGTCATTCGTAAACGCATCGAACATAGTGTAAAAAAATTAGGGCTTGATGATCCTGCACAATTTTATATTCCATCGCTTTCAAGTCGCACGATTGTGTATAAAGGCATGTTACTTGCAAATGAGGTCGACACTTATTATCCAGATTTAAAAGATGAACGCGTAACGTCAGCATTAGCATTAGTGCATCAACGTTTTTCAACCAATACATTCCCAGCTTGGGATTTAGCGCATCCATTTAGAATGATTGCGCACAACGGTGAAATTAATACCGTGCAAGGTAATGTGAATTGGATGCGTGCACGACATGAAAGTATGCAGTCCGAATTATTGGGTGATGATTTAGAAAAATTATGGCCACTCATTGTCGAGGGTCAATCTGACTCCGCATGTTTTGATAACTGTTTAGAGTTACTTGTTGCAGGTGGTTATAGTCTTCCACACGCGATGATGATGTTAATTCCAGAAGCATGGTCGGGTAACCCTATGATGGATGAAGATCGTCGCGCGTTTTATGAATATCACGCGGCACTCATGGAGCCATGGGATGGCCCAGCAGCTGTTGCATTTACCGATGGCCGTATGATTGGGGCCACGTTAGACCGAAACGGATTACGTCCTGCACGTTACTTAATGACCGATGACGGCGTCGTCATGATGGCATCTGAAATGGGTGTGCTCCAATTCCCACAAGAAAAAATTATTAAGAAGTGGCGATTGCAACCAGGCAAGATGCTTCTCATCGATACTGAATCAGGCCGCATCATTGATGACGAAGAAGTGAAAAAAGAATTAGCCACTCATAAACCTTATCGCCAGTGGATTGATAGCTCACGTTATTTCTTAGGCGACTTCCCAAAAGTAAACAGTAAGGTAAATCTCAAAACAGACCTTCTCGACACACAACAAAGCTTTGGTTACACGCAAGAAGATATCAAATTCATTTTGGCCCCCATGGTCGCAAATGGTGAAGAGGGTTCAGGCTCGATGGGTAATGATGCAGCGCTCCCAGTGCTCTCCAAAAAACCAAAACTCATTTACAACTACTTTAAACAATTGTTTGCACAAGTGACGAATCCGCCGATCGATCCGATTCGTGAAGAGTTAGTGATGTCACTCGTGACATTCATTGGACCGAAACCTAATTTATTAGCGATTGATGAAACAAAACCCACGACACGTCTTGAAACAAGTCAGCCTGTTTTATCGTTAGACGATTTAGAACAATTAAAAAATATTTCAAAGCTCACCAAAGAAGCATACAAATCTTTAGTGCTCGATATTACATACGATGTGAAAGGTCTTAAAAAAGACGACGCGTATGGCATGAAAAAAGCGATCGACACACTTCGTCAAGATGCACATAAAGCAGTAAAAGATGGTTACAACATTTTGATCTTGTCAGACCGTAATCAGTCTAAAGATCGCATTGCGATTCCAGCGTTGTTAGCGACATCTGCTACACATCAGCACTTAGTACGTGAGGGTTTACGCACGAACACAGGTTTAGTCGTCGACACAGGTTCAGCACGTGAAGTGCATCACTTTGCGCTTTTAGGTGGCTATGGTGCGGAAGCGATTTGCCCGTGGCTTGCTTACGAATCGATGAATGCGATGACGTCAGATCATGAGTTGGCCAAAAAGAACTTTATCAAGTCAATTAGTAAGGGCCTTTATAAGGTGATGTCTAAGATGGGCATCTCCACTTACCAATCTTATTGTGGTGCGCAAATTTTTGAAGCGGTGGGACTTAATTCTCAACTCATTAATGCGTACTTCAAAGGAACGGCGACGAATGTCGAAGGTATTGGTATTGAAGAAATTGCAGAAGAAACGATGCGCATTCATCAGTCCGCATTTGGCACTGATCCTGTATTAGCCCATGCATTAGACGCGGGTGGCGAGTACGCATTTAGAGTTAGAGGTGAGGAACACATGTGGACACCGGACTCGATTGCAAAATTACAGCACGCGACGCGCACGAATCAATACAACACTTATAAAGAGTATGCCGCTTTAATTAATGATCAAACGAAACGTCAAATGACATTGCGTGGATTATTTAAATTAAAAATTAATGACAAAGCGATTCCACTCGATGAAGTCGAACCCGCCAAAGAAATTGTGAAGCGTTTTGCAACGGGTGCGATGTCATTAGGATCGATTTCAACCGAAGCACATACGACATTAGCGATCGCGATGAATCGCATTGGTGGTAAATCCAATACCGGTGAAGGTGGTGAGGACGCGAAGCGTTTCTTAACGTTGGATAAAGATAATACGGTTGCGAATGTCATCGGATTAAACTTAATTGAGAGCGATATCAAGCTCAAAAAAGGCGACTCACTTCGTTCACGTATTAAGCAAGTCGCTTCCGGTCGCTTTGGTGTGACAGCAGAATATTTAAGTTCAGCCGATCAAATTCAAATCAAAATGGCTCAAGGTGCTAAACCTGGTGAAGGCGGACAGCTCCCGGGACACAAGGTGAGTCCTTATATTGCAAAACTTCGTTTTTCAGTACCTGGTGTCGGACTTATTTCACCCCCACCGCATCACGACATTTATTCGATCGAAGATTTAGCGCAACTTATTCATGATTTAAAAAATGCAAATCCAAGTGCAAGTATTTCGGTCAAACTCGTATCTGAAACGGGTGTAGGCACAGTGGCTGCCGGGGTTGCCAAAGCAAAATCAGATCACATTGTGATCGCAGGACATGACGGTGGTACAGGTGCTTCACCTATCTCATCGATCAAACACGCAGGCACTCCTTGGGAAATTGGGCTAGCTGAAACGCAACAGACACTCGTATTAAATCGCTTACGGGGTCGTGTCATTGTGCAAGTCGATGGACAAATGAAAACGGGGCGCGATGTCGTCATTGGCGCCCTATTAGGTGCAGATGAATTTGGTTTCGCAACCGCACCGCTCGTTGTTGAAGGTTGCATCATGATGCGTAAGTGTCATTTAAATACATGTCCAGTCGGTGTGGCCACACAAGACCCAGAATTACGTAAACGTTTTACAGGCCAACCTGAACATGTGGTGAATTATTTCTTCTTTGTAGCTGAAGAAGTTCGTGAACTCATGGCGTCCCTTGGTATCCGTAAATTTGATGACCTCATCGGTCGTGCTGATTTACTCGATACACAAGCAGGTATTGAGCACTGGAAAATTCATGGACTTGATTTCAGTAAGATCTTCTATCAACCGAACGTTGAAAAAGAAGTCTCACGTCGACATAGTGAAGAACAATCACACGGTTTAGAGCATGCGCTTGATAACGAACTCATTAAATTATCGAAGCTCGCATTAGAGAAACGTGAAAAGGTATCCATTAATTTACCGATTACAAATACCAATCGTACTGTGGGCACGATGTTGTCGCACGAAATTGCAAAACGATTTGGTCATGAAGGCTTACCTCAGGATACGATTCAAATTACTTTAACAGGTACCGCGGGACAAAGCTTTGCGGCATTCCTAGCGCAAGGTATTGCGATCGAATTAAACGGTGAAGGTAACGACTATGTCGCTAAAGGTTTATGCGGCGGACGTGTCGTCATCAAACCACCCAAAGCATTTAATGCGAAATCACATGAAAATATTATTGTAGGTAATACCGTGATGTATGGAGCGACGACGGGGGAAAGTTATTTCAGTGGTGTCGCAGGTGAACGTTTCTGTGTGAGAAATTCAGGAGCTTCTGCAGTGGTTGAAGGTGTGGGTAATCATGGATGTGAATACATGACAGGTGGTACGGTTGTGGTTCTAGGTAACACCGGCCAAAATTTTGCAGCAGGTATGTCAGGCGGTGTCGCATACGTGTACGACGAAGATGGTTTATTTAGTAAACGTTGCAATCCCTCCATGGTGTCACTAGAAAAAGTGGAAACTAAAGAAGCGCAACCCAAAGTGCCTCAACACTTAAACCAACCTGATGAAGTGATTTTAAAAACACTCATTGAAAAACATTTGAAATATACGAATAGCCTTCGCGCTAAATTTATTTTAGATAACTGGGATAAGGCAAGGATACAATTTATTAAGGTTATGCCAAACGAATATAAACGTGCATTGAATGAACTTCATGCATCACTCACAAAGGAAGCCGCATAATGGGTAAAGTCACTGGCTTCATGGAATTTGATCGCATCAGCGAACAAAATTTACCACCACAAGAACGTTTAAAAAATTACAAAGAGTTCGTACTTCATCTCACAGATGATGAAGCGAAAAAACAAGGTGCGCGCTGTATGGATTGCGGTATTCCATTCTGCACATCAGGTTGCCCGATCAATAACATCATTCCTGATTGGAATGATTTGGTTTATAACCAAAATTGGGAAGAAGCGATTGAAGTATTACATTCGACAAATAACTTCCCAGAATTTACAGGCCGTATTTGTCCGGCTCCCTGTGAAGCCGCTTGCACGCTTAATATTAATGATGATGCCGTCGGTATTAAATCAATTGAACACGCGATCATCGATAAGGCCTGGGAAAATAATTGGGTCAAACCCTTAATTCCAACTTCTAAAACTAATAAAAAAATTGCGATTGTGGGCTCAGGTCCGGCTGGACTAGCTGCGGCTCAACAATTAGCGCGCGTAGGACATTCAGTCACCGTGTACGAAAAAAATGATCGCATTGGCGGTCTACTTCGTTATGGCATCCCTGATTTTAAGATGGAAAAATTCCACATTGATCGACGTGTCAAACAAATGGAAGCTGAAGGTGTGGTATTTAAAGTCAACCAAAACATCGGTGAAAACGTGAAGCCTGAAGAACTTACGAATAACTATGACGCAGTGATTCTAGCGGGCGGTGCAGAACATCCTCGTGATTTGCCTGTACCTGGTCGTGAACTTAAGGGTGTGATGTTCGCGATGGACTTTTTGCCGCAACAAAATAAGGTGGTCGCAGGGGATAAATTACAAAATCAAATGCTCGCGACAGGTAAGCGCGTTGTCGTGATCGGTGGCGGTGACACAGGTTCTGACTGTGTGGGTACATCGAATCGTCATCATGCAGCATCAGTCACTCAGTTTGAGCTCATGATAAAGCCACCAGAGCATGAAAATAAAGAACTCGTTTGGCCTAACTGGCCCATTAAACTTCGCACATCGAGTTCTCATCAAGAAGGTTGTGAACGTGATTGGTCGGTCACCACAAAAAGTTTTGTAGGTGAAAACGGACAGGTGAAAGAAATCATTGCAGCACGTGTCGAATGGAAAGACGGCAAGATGACTGAAGTACCCAATTCAGAATTTAGAATGAAAGCCGATCTCGTATTACTCGCGATGGGTTTTGTAAGTCCACAACAAAAAATGTTAGATCTCTTTGGTGTGGATAAAGATCAACGCGGTAATGTGAAAGCAACCACCGAAGGTAAGGACGCTTACATCACATCAAAGGCTAAAGTTTTTGCAGCAGGCGATATTCGTCGTGGTCAGTCACTCGTCGTATGGGCAATTCGCGAAGGTCGTCAGTGCGCTCGAGCAGTAGACGAATTCTTGATGGGAACATCTACCCTCCCACGTTAATTTTTAAAACTTCTTTAAGTTTTAAAATCATCTATGACTATACTTCAAAACGATCACTTCTTAAAAGCGCTTCATAGAGAACCGACACCTTACACACCGGTATGGATGATGCGTCAAGCAGGACGTTATTTACCTGAGTATCGTGCGACGCGTCAAAAGGCCGGTGACTTTTTAAGTCTTTGCAAAAATCCAAATCTAGCGACTGAAGTGACATTGCAACCACTTGATCGTTATCCACTCCTTGATGCTTCTATTTTATTTTCAGATATCTTGACCGTACCCGATGCGATGGGATTGGGACTTTATTTTGCAGCTGGTGAAGGCCCAAAATTTGAAAGACCGCTTCGTGAAGAATCGGATATTCAGAAATTAAAAATACCTGATTTAGAAAAAGATTTGAAGTACGTGATCGATGCTGTGTCACAAATAAAAAAAGCATTACAAGGACGTGTACCCTTAATTGGATTCTCTGGAAGCCCTTGGACACTTGCGACTTACATGGTGGAAGGTCAAGGTGGGACCGATTTTTTAACCATTAAAAAAATGGCCTATAGTCGTCCTGATTTACTTCATCACATTTTAAAAATAACGACTGAAGCGGTGACGCAATATCTTCATGCGCAAATTGAAGCAGGTGTCGATGCGATTATGATTTTTGATTCATGGGGTGGTGCATTATCACATCAAGGTTATTTAGAATTTTCTTTGCCTTATATGAAAGTGATTTTGTCTAATTTAAAAATGATGAGCGATAAAAAAATTCCATCGATTATGTTTACCAAAGGTGGCGGGCTTTGGTTGGACGATCAAGTCACAGCAGGATCAGACGCGTTAGGCCTCGACTGGCAAACAGATATTAAAGTGGCGCGAAAAAAAGTCGGGCATCAAATAGCGCTCCAAGGTAATTTAGACCCCGCCATTTTGCTTTCAAAACCGGATGCCATCGAAAAAGAAGTAAAGCTGATATTAGATCGATATGGCAGTGGCCCCGGCCATATTTTTAATTTAGGCCATGGCATTACAGAACATACACCGCCCGAACATGTTGACGTGATGCTGAATACTGTGCGAACTTATAGTCAGCAATTCCATAAATAATATTGTTATCTATTGTCTAAACTTTGTGACTAAACATTATTGATATGTCAGATGATTTTAATCATGAACTAGAGTTCGCTGATAGCCTTCGAAATGAAGGGCAGTGGCAAAAGGCGATCACGATTTACGAGAAGATTGTTAAATTCTTCCCTGCCACACCTTCCCTTCAGCACAATCTAGCCGTATGTTATTTTGCACTCGGACAACATCGTGATTCCCTAACGTTTGCAAAAGCTGCAGTTCAATTGGATTCCAGTCTTTGGCAATCTGAAATTATTTTAGCGAAGTCAAAAAAAGAATTGGGTGAAGTAGATGAAGCCTTTCAGTTATTTGAAAAGCTATCCCAACAAAAGTCTGTCAATGGGGAAGCCTTATTAGGCTTAGCAGACATCTTACTTAATATTTATGGCGACCCCTTAAAAGCCATTCAAACGATTCAACCTCTCTTTGACATAAAAAATTTTGCAGAGGACGCGAGACTGACCGAACTCATGGCAAGCCTCTACGAACGTGACGAGTCAGCCGAGTCATTAACAGATCGCATCAAACTTTTTTCGAGAAACTCAATGCAATTAAATCGTGACGAGGTGTCTTTTCATTTTAAAAAAGCCCCACTCAAAAAAACTTTGAAGCCGCGTGTGGGACTTATATCGCCTATGTTCCAAGCTTCCCCCGTGTATTTTTTAACGTTTGATTTTTTTAAAAAGATTGCCTCGCAGTGCGAGCTCATTTTTTTTAATCGCGGCCATAAAATTGACTGGGCGACCGATCAGTTTAAAGCGATCGCAACCGAGTGGCACGAGGTGTCTTTTATTGATCCGATGACGCTCGCTAGAACCATTCACGGCCTCGAGATCGATGTGCTTTATGACCTAGGCGGTTGGATGGACCCCTTAGCATTGAAGGCCTTGAGCTTAAAGCCTGCACGTCAACAATTTAAGTGGGTGGGGGGCCAGAGCGTGACTTCAGGGCTTGATTGCTTTGATGGCTGGATGGGCGACACATGGCACACACCCCAAGATTTGCAGCACCTTTATACCGAGCCCCTCATCAATAAAACGGACGATTACGTGACATACACGCCACCACCTTACATGCCAAAACCGAATACACGTAAGCGCGATGAGTTAGCGATCTTCGCAAACCCTGCAAAACTATCACGCGCATTTTTAAAAGAACTGAGTGAAATAAAAGGCCAAAAACATTTTATTCACCGACAGTTTAAGCATGACGCCGCGCGAAGTCGGGTTTTATCGATGACGCACGAAAAAGATGTGACCTTCATCTGCCCTGAGACCCATAAGGAGGCGCTCGATACGGTCAATCAATATCAGACCTTAATCGACACTTTTCCCTATAGCAGTGGACTCACAGCAAGAGAGGCCGTAGCCTTAGGTACACAAATACGCGTTCTTCATGTAGGATCTCTTTTTTGTGAAAGACATACGGCAAGATATGCCAAACCCTTAACTCTATAAAGCGAATCCATCTTGAAAAAAAGTGCAAAAAAAAATAATTATGCCAAGTCAAAGGTAGAACAAACAATGACGCCTTTGGAAGAAAAGGTACCCGAGGCTTTGATTGAAGCGCCTAAAAATATGCCCTTGCCTGATCAAGCGCCAGAAAAAATAGCCGCAACAGCGTTGCGTGAGAATAATAAAGTGGTGGCACCCAGTCCTTCAGCTAAACCGAAGTCAAGCCCTGCCATCGCGATTAGACCTGATCTTAAAATTTTTCAAATTTATTTTGAGCCTTGGCAAAAAGATTTATTAGATACATCATTCACGCCCATCGATAACGCAAAGTTTCCTTCAGAGTTGCGAGAGTTTGATGTATTTGCAAGATTGGCTAACTCTGAATACGTGAAGGACGCTAAGCTCTGGGGGGCATTGTCCTGGCGATTTACCGAGAAGACTGGGATGACCAGTGCAGATCTAATAAAAGAAATCAATGCTTTTCCTGATCATGATATTTATTTTTGCAACCCGCAGCCTGAGTATGAGGCGCTCTATCATAATCTTTGGCTGCAAGGCGTCCCGTCGCATCCCCAATTTTTAGAAATCTGTCAGGCATTTTTTAAAGCGGTGGGCTTACCGTCTGAATCTTTGATGTCGATTGAGCCTATTGCTGTCACTTCATCGGCTAATTTCTTTATCGCGACCCCTCAGTTCTGGTCGCTTTATATTCCATGGATTCAAAATCTTTTGAATACTGCCAACAAGAAAATGTCACCCGCGATGCGCGACCTCTTTCACTCCACGGTGGCGGATGACAAAAACCTGCACGGCGGGGCTACTTACGTACCCTTTATTGTGGAACGTTTACTTCCGGTGTTTTTAAAGACAGTCGGCTCGCAACTCAAGGCGCATAAATGCACTTTGGTGGAGCCTTTGAAAAAAATGGATGTGCACTTACGATTGCTCCGCGAAATGAAGGATGTGGCCCATCGCACCAACTCACCATGGCTAGCCGCCTGCTGGGCGAATTACCGTAACCTGTACCTCACGCAAACCAAGGGCGCGCAGTGGTGCAAGACCTATTTAAGACAGATCACCCCTGAAAAAATTATCTTTTAGTTTTTTTTAAAATGTTTTAGTGGATGGCGTGAGGCGGAGGCGCTTTATCCACTTGCACTTCAGGCGATGCCCCCAGATCCCAGCGACCTTTTTCACTTAAGCGCGTTAAGAGTACGCGCACCTTAGCCAGGGTAGCCATGTTGAAGGTGAATTCAATGGGACTCTTGTTTTTTAAAATACATTTCATCGTAATGCTGGCGTTTTTCACGATGGTGAAAGTCGCGTTCGTAATGAGGGCAGGCTCAGCGCCTAAAGGCAACTTATTGGCGGACTGATATTTTTGTGTGAGATCGGTTTGGTTTTCAATATTTTTTTGTCGCATCTCGTCCATGGTTTCCGCGATGCCGCGGGGTAGCGCTTTATCCTTGTTGCGAGCCTCAATATTTTTAATAGAGATTTTTTCGATCACCGCTAAAATTTTTTGTGTGATGAGTCTTGTGAGCCATAGACGGTATTCGGCGTTATCACTTGTCCTGATCCTTAGCATCAAGCGATCTTCTTCAGGGTAGTAGGTGCCATTAAGCTGTTGCGGGATCATGAAAACATCTCCAGCCATTGAGGGTCAGTGACTTTGCCGTCAAATCCAGTTTTGGCACGTGCTAGGTATAATTTTTTATCGGCAGGATAGGTACTTTTTTGATCTTTCTCCCAGTCGACTTCAATTAAGACGCTCCCAGGATCGTAGGCGTAGAGCCTATCATTTTTAGCGAGCACCGTGAGCTCCGCGTCTGCGTAATGCTTATGGTATTTTGGGTAAAAGAGATCGCCCGCATAGTTCTTCTCAGCCCACATGCGTTCCACAAGGCCGAAAGCGGCTAAGTGACCGTGCCACTTGCCATCATTAAACCCTAAGAGCGCGCCCTTTGTATCTTGGAGTTTATCTAAGCCAATTTTTAACCACGCGCGACCCGGAAAAGCGTCTTCAGCCAGGTAACCCACATAGGGACTTTGGCTTAATTTGAATGCACGGTTCACAAGATGAATAAAGCCTTCTTTTTTTTCATCAAAAATACACACAATCATCCCGGGACTATTGGCGCGTCGACTCAATGCTTCAGCCGTGCGTTTGGCCTGCATAGGCTCAATAAATGGCATAAAAATCAATACGTTATCTGAACTTAAGGGGGTGGATCCGAGTTCGCTTGATGTGAGGGTGATGATTTGCATAGTGTCATTATTTTCACACATTGAAGCCTTAAAATCTCTATGAAAATAGAAGCTTTGAATATTTATTAAATTTCATCATTTTGTCATATTGAATCTCTAGAATCTTGTTTAACCTAAGTCCTTGATAAGTTTAGATAAACAACCCTTTTTTTAGTATGGTTTTAGCCAGTAGTTTTATGCTAAATTAATATTAATTGATGTAGCGCAGAGTCCAAGATTTAAGTATTAAACAAGGTGGGCGAAATTGTCCCTCATATTTATAAATTTTAATAGAAAACCGTAACCCTGAACCATGGCCGCACCAACCGCAAACCCTGCTAGCTTAAGCATTCTCGAGGACCAGTCCTATGTGTTCGGTCTCTCGGACTTCGGCTACTCCGGCGATAACCCGATAGCCTCGGTCATTATCTCGACCATCCCAGGTGTGGCGAAGGGCGTGCTCCAGCTCAATGACGGTAACGGCAACTGGACCAGCGTTAAGGCCAACACCACCATCAGCGCTGACGCGATCAGTTCCGGATACTTAAAGCTTGTTCCTGTCACCTATTACAACGGCTCACTCTCCTTCAAGTACAAGGTCAGTGACGGCGTCACAACATCGACCGCGGCCTTCACGAGCACGGTCGCCATAGCGCCTGTAGATAACGCCTCAGTGCTCGCGGCAGATAACGCCATCCTCATGGAGGACTCCGTCAACGCTTACAAGGGCAATGTGCTCTCGAACGACCGTGATGTCGACAGCGTGCTTTCCGTCACAAGCTTTAAGATCGGTGACGTTACAACAACTGTCAACCCTGGTGCCACCGCGACGAGTTACACCATCACGAACGTTGGCACCTTCACCATGCTCCAGACGGGCGCTTACACCTTCAAGCCCGCCCCCAACTGGAACGGGGACGTGCCGCAGATTACTTACTTCACGAACACGAACGCCTCAAGCACGCTCAACATCCATGTCACAGCAGTCAACGACGGCCCAACTGCGCAGGCGATCTCTCTCTCTACCTTAGAAGATAACGCAATCGTCTTCAAGGGCAGCGACTTCAAGTTTAGCGACATCGACGAAGGCGACACGCTAAAAGGTGTTGTGATCACAACCCTCCCGCTAGCCTCGAAGGGAACGATCCAGTATGACACCAAGGGCGACGGCACCGGCTGGGCCAACATCAACGCGAATCAAATAATTGCCGCGACCGCGATCGACGCGGGCCGCCTCAAGTTTGTCCCGGCGAAGGATGTGAACGGGACGATGTCTTTTGCCTTCAAGGTGAGCGACGGCATCGCGACCTCAGCCAACGCCTACACGGCAACCGTCACCGTCACCGCGGTAGATGACGCCTCCGTATTAACGGCTGACAGCGCGACCCTCCTTGAGGATGCGGCAGGTTACTCAGGCAATGTCCTTACTAACGACCGTGACGTGGACAACACACTAAGTGTCGCAACCTTCAAGGTCGCAGGCGACAGTCACGTCTATAACGTCGGCCAGACCGCCACCATCGCAAACGTTGGCACGATCACGATGGCCGCCAATGGCGCCTATACCTTCAGGGCGATCGCGAACTGGAACGGCAACGTGCCGGAGGTTACCTACAAGACCAACACCCAGTCAGAGAGTACGCTAAGTATTTACGTTACCCCACAGAACGACGGGCCGTCTGGAGCTGATGCCACCTTGAGCGGTACCGAAGACATTGCGATCACGCTGAAGTCAGACGACTTTAACTTTAATGACTCGATCGACAACAACACCCAGTTAGATAGCGTTCAGATCACAGCCCTCCCGCTAGCGTCCAAGGGCACGCTCCAATACAAAAACGATTCAGGCGTTTGGGTTAACGTAAGAGCTGGCGCTGTAATCAGTGCGGACGACATCGACGCGGGGCGCTTGCAGTTCACCCCCACCGCGAACGCGAACGGCACACTTTCTTTTGGTTTTAAGGTGAACGACGGCGTCGCCTACTCCGCCTCAGCCTATAAGTTTACGATCAACATGGCCGCGGTGGATGACGCCTCCGTCTTAGCGGCCGACAAGCTTACCATCATGGAGGACGCCGCAAGTAGCTCTGGCAACGTGCTCACGAACGACCGCGACATAGACAGCACGCTTTCCGTCACGAGCTTTAAGATCGGTGACGTGACCACAGAGGTCAAGGTTGGCAGCACGCCGACCACCTACGCGATTGAGGGTGTGGGCACCTTCACGATGCTTCAAACGGGCGCTTACACCTTCAAGCCCACCGCCGACTGGAACGGCGACGTGCCACAGATCACTTACTTTACAAACAACGGTAGCATTTCGAGCACGCTCGACATCAAGGTCACCCCGGTAAACGACGGCCCAACAGCCTCGAGCGCCACCATAAGTGGCACACAGAACACCGACCTGGTTCTAGAGAAGGGAAGCTTTAACTTCAGCGACATCGATGTGGGCGACACCCTCCGCGCTGTCGTGATCACAAGCCTTCCTCTTAGCACCAAGGGTACACTGAAATTTTTTGATGTCACCAAGGGCGACGCCGGCCAGTGGACCAACGTCACCGTCAATCAATCCGTCAGCGCTAACGACATCGACCTCGGGCACCTCAAGTTTGTTCCGGTTGCTAACACGAGCGGCTCACTCACCTTCGGCTTTAAGGTCAGTGACGGCGTCGCAATCTCAAGCTCTGCCTACACCGCGACGGTAACGCTCGAGGCGGTTGATATGCCGTCCATCCTCGCGGCCGACACCCTAACCATCCTTGAGGATGCGGCAAGTAGTTCAGGCAACGTGCTCTCGAATGACCGCGACATCGATAGCCCGCTAAAGGTCGCAAGCTTCACCGTTAACGGCACCAAGGTTGATGTTGCCTCAGGCGGCACACCGACTAGCCACACGATCACAGATGTGGGCACCTTCACGATGCTCCAAACAGGCGCTTACACCTTCAAGCCCGCCGCTAACTATAACGGCACTGTCCCGACGATCACTTACAAGACCAACACAGGATTTGAGAGCACACTTAATATCACAGTGACCGCGGTGAATGATGGCCCGACCGCTGAGGCGATCTCACTCACAACCGATGAGGACACAGCGCTCAGGCTCAACACCACCGACTTCCACTTCAGCGATGTGGACGTAGGCGACACACTTAAAAGTGTCCTCATCACGAGCCTACCCTCGTCATCGAAGGGTTACCTCCAATTCAAGGACAGGGAGGGTGCTTGGCAGAACGTCACCCTAAACCAAAGCATCAGCGCTGACGACATAGACGCGGGTCGCTTACAGTTTAAGCCGGCGCTTAACACGAACGGCTCACTCACTTTCGGCTTCAAGGTCAATGACGGCACGGTTAACTCAGCCTCATCCTACACCGCGACCATTAACGTTACCCCGGTCAACGATGACTCGGTTTTAACTGCTGACAGCTTAACAGTCTTAGAGGACGCGAACACTACCTCAGGCAACGTGCTCTCTAACGATAGCGACGTCGACAATTCACTCTCAGTCGCAAGCTTCACCGTTAACGGCACCAAGGTTGATGTTGCCTCAGGCGGCACACCGACTAGCCACACGATCACAGATGTGGGCACCTTCACGATGCTCCAAACAGGCGCTTACACCTTCAAGCCCGCCGCTAACTATAACGGCACTGTCCCGACGATCACTTACAAGACCAACACAGGATTTGAGAGCACACTTAATATCACAGTGACCGCGGTGAATGACGCGCCGACGGGGGCTAACGTTTCATTAAGTACCTTCGCGCACGCTGACCTAATCCTTAGCACGAGCGACTTCGCCTTTAACGATGTTGATACCCATGACACGCTCACGAGCGTGCTCATCACGAGCATACCCTCAGCATTAAAAGGCACGCTGCAGATTGATACGAGCGGTAACGGCGACTGGACTTCAGTGAAAGCCAATGACGTCATTCGCGTCGACGATATCGTGGCGGGCCACCTTAAGTTTGTTCCAGCGAGCTCTGTGAACACAGGCACCACCTCATCCTTTACCTTCAAGGTCAATGACGGCACGGTTAACTCAGCCTCGTCCTACACGGCCGCGATAACGATTGTTGCCAACAAGGTGGCGACGATAGGGGGAGAGAGCTCAGGTAACGTTAACGAGACCGCAGCCCCTGAGACCCTATCAAGCGTCTCGGGCGCGCTCACTATCTCTGACCCCGACGCGGGTCAGTCTGTGTTTAAGGCTGTGTCAGCCGACGCGCTCCTCACTAAGTACGGTAGCTTCAGCTTCAATGAGACAACGGGCGCTTGGACTTACGATCTTGATAACACGAACGCACAAGTTGACGCGCTTAATGTCGGCGAGACCTTAACTGACACCTTAACGGTGGAGTCGCTTGACGGTACTGCCTCACAAACCATTACGATTACGATCAACGGCACCAATGACGCAGCGGTCATCACCGGTACTTCGACAGGTGAAGTCACAGAAGCAGGTGGTGTAGATAACGCAGACACTTATACCGCGACTGCTTCAGGTACTTTAAATGTGACTGATGTAGA
>Ga0209829_10000946_pt1 | contig 24563 bp, 25 predicted proteins | sample C_140205_EF_Meta_FD_187311 | JGI IMG/M metagenome (GOLD analysis project Ga0209829, IMG submission 187311) | Freshwater microbial communities from Lake Croche, Canada to study carbon cycling - C_140205_EF_MetaG (SPAdes) (version 2) | ecosystem: Environmental > Aquatic > Freshwater > Lake... | reverse complement strand
GGCCTGGGGGCCGCTCAGGAAATCGACAAGAACCCAGCGGGCAATCGCTGTCCGGTCTGCGGATTCTCACAGGCCGACTTCAAGAAGACGGGACGTCTTGGATGCAGCGCGTGTTATGACGCTTTTGCCGAGGGACTATCCGGAATGCTCAAGAACATGCACCGTGGCAGCGTCCACACCGGCAAAGTGCCAGCCAAGCTACGCGTTGGTCGTCTGCGCAACAAGGAGCTGACTGAGTTGCAGGCAAGCCTTCAGAAGGCGGTCCAGGAGGAGCAGTTCGAAGAGGCGGCAACCCTGCGTGACCGGATCCGCAAGCTGGAGGAGGAATCCCATGCCGAGACGGCGCCCGAACAGGAGCCCTCTGCTGAAGTGAATCGCATTGCCTCAATAGCTCAATCTCCAGAGGCTGCTGAGGTCTCCAAGGCAACTCAGACGCTTGGCGTTCCTAAACCCCGTAAGAATTCGTGAAGCTCTCCCGGATTATTGCCAACACGGGCGAGTGGCTCAGCGGGGCCGGTCCCCATGATCAGATCGTGGTGAGCAGCCGCGTCAGGCTAGCTCGTAATCTGAAAGGAAAGCCCTTCCCGGGATGGTCTAAGAAGGCAGAGCGCGTGGCGGTCCTCGAAGAGGTGCGGACTGCCGTGGAGCAGTTGCCCGAGATGGAGGAATCTTTCTCCGAGAAGCTGGATGATCTCTCCGCACTCGAGAAGCAGGTGCTTGTCGAGCGCCACCTTATCAGCCGTGAGCATGCGGCCAAGGGAGCGGGCAGTGCCGTCGTGATGAATACGTCACAGACTCTCAGCTTCATGATCAATGAGGAGGACCACCTCCGGATGCAGGCGATCCGGGCGGGACTCCAGTTGGATCAGGTTTTTGCCATGATTAACCAGGCAGATTCCGAGCTGGAGGACACGCTGGACTTTGCCTTCCACAACGATCTTGGTTACCTAACGGCCTGCCCGACGAATGTCGGTACGGGCATGAGGGCCAGCGCGATGATTCATTTGCCAGGCCTTGTCATGTCAGAGCAGGTAAACAAGATCATCAACTCGGTCAATAAGATCGGTCTTGCCGTGCGCGGCCTTCATGGGGAGGGAACCGAGGCGATGGGAAACCTCTTCCAGGTATCCAACCAGACGACTCTCGGAGAGACCGAAGAGGAGATCATCGGGCGCCTGAACAAGGTCATTTTCCAGATCCTGGAACATGAGCAGAATGCCCGGCAGATTCTGCTCCAGCAGCGTGCCGAGACTCTCCTGGACCAGATCGGCAGGGCCTACGGTATTCTTTGCCACGCCCACTCGATCACCTCGAAGGAGGCATTGAATCTCCTTTCCTTCATTAAGATGGGTGTCGATCTCGGCCTCTTCCCCTCAAACAACCGCCTCCATGTGGACGAACTTTTCATCGAGACCCAGCCGGCCCATCTCCAGAAGGGGCTGCAAGTCAGGAAATTGGGGGCCGAAGAACGCGATTCCTTGCGCGCGGCCCTTATTCGAGCGAAGTTAAATCAGATGGCGGAACCTGAAATCGGGAAAATCCCGACGAACGGTTCCTCCACCCCGAGCACGAGCAACACTTCCGAAACAAGCGAGGAATCATGATGAACAATTTCACGCCGCGCGCCCAGCAGGTCCTTGCGCTTTCACGCAAGGAGGCTGATCGCTTCAACCATAACTATGTCGGGACCGAGCATCTGTTGCTTGGACTTATCAAGCTGGGTCAGGGAGTGGCTGTGAATGTTCTTCAGAAAATGGGGCTGGATTTGGAGACGGTTCGCCAAGAGGTCGAGAAGCAGGTGGGTTCCGGCCAGGAAAACAAGATGGCTGGGAATATTCCCTACACGCCCCGCGTGAAGAAGGTGTTGGCTCTAGCCGGCAAAGAGGCGAAGGCCCTGCAGCATTCCTATGTCGGAACCGAGCACATCCTGCTCGGTCTGCTCCGTGAGGGTGAGGGGGTTGCCGCCCAGGTTTTGAAGAATTTGGAAGTCGATCTCGACCGCACACGCAACGAGGTGCTCAAGGAGCTCGATCCCAACTTCAACCCCGAGGAGGGTCAGGAACACGAGGGTTCGGGCGACGAAGAGGAAATGGCCTCCGCCTCCGGAAGTTCTTCCCGAAAAGAGGGGAAGACCCCTGCCCTGAAAGCCTTTGGACGCGACCTCACCGAGATGGCTTCCAAGGGGGAGCTTGATCCCGTGATCGGCCGTGCCGAGGAGATCGAGCGTGTGATTCAGATTCTCTGCCGTCGCAGTAAAAACAACCCAGTGTTAATCGGCGAAGCCGGTGTCGGCAAAACAGCCATCGCCGAGGGGCTCGCCCAGGAGATCGTCGCCGGCAACGTGCCCGAACTTCTGATGGGCAAGCGTGTCATCACGCTCGATCTCGCGCTCATGGTGGCCGGCACGAAATACCGCGGACAGTTCGAAGAGCGCATCAAGGCGGTGATGGACGAGATCCGCAAGAACAAGAACATCATCCTCTTCATCGACGAGATGCACACCATTGTCGGGGCAGGTTCGGCCGAAGGTGCCATGGATGCCTCCAATATCATCAAGCCGGCTCTCAGTCGCGGTGAACTCCAGTGTATCGGGGCGACCACGCTGAATGAGTACCGCAAGTACATCGAGAAGGACTCGGCACTGGAGCGGCGTTTCCAGTCCGTCAAGGTGGAGGCTCCTTCCGTCACCGACACCGTCCTCATTCTCAAGGGTCTTCGTCCGAAGTACGAGGCTCACCACAAGGCCGTCATCACCGACGCCGCGCTGGAGGCTGCTGCCAAACTCTCCGACCGCTATCTTACTGGGCGCTTCCTGCCTGACAAGGCGATCGATCTCATGGACGAGGCCGGTTCCCGTGCGCGGATCGGCGCGATGACCCGTCCTCCCTCCACCAAGGATCTCGAGGCCGACATCGATCGGATCCGGGGTGAAAAAGAGGCCGCCATCAAGGCCCAGGATTTCGAGAAGGCGGCTTCACTTCGCGATACCGAGAAAAAAGCCAAAGAGGATCTGGAGGTCGCCTTGGCCACTTGGCGGAAAGAGCGCGATGAGCGCGAGGTCGTCGTCGGCGAAGAGGAGATCATGCATGTCCTTTCCAAGTGGACCGGTGTGCCGCTCAACCGCATGGAGCAGAAAGAGACCGCGAAACTCCTGGCCATGGAGGAGGAACTCAAGAAGCGCGTCATCGGTCAGGACGAGGCAGTCACGGCGATCAGCAAGGCGCTCCGCCGCTCCCGCGCCGACCTCAAGGATCCACGCCGCCCTATCGGTTCCTTCATTTTTCTCGGCCCCACAGGTGTCGGGAAAACTTTTCTGGCCCGCTCACTGGCGGAATTCATGTTCGGCGACCCTGACGCGCTCATCCAGATCGACATGTCCGAGTACATGGAGAAGTTCACCTCATCGCGCCTCATCGGATCTCCTCCGGGCTATGTCGGTCACGAGGAGGGAGGGCAACTCTCCGAGGCGGTCCGCCGCCGTCCCTATTCCGTCGTCCTGTTTGATGAGGTGGAAAAAGCCCACCCCGACGTCATGCACCTGCTGCTCCAGATCCTGGAGGAGGGGACTATCACCGATAGTCTGGGGCGCAAGATCGACTTCCGGAACACCATCATTATCCTGACATCGAATGTCGGCGCCGAGCTTATCAAGAAGCAAACCACCCTCGGCTTCGGAGCTCCGAAGCACGACGAAGGTTACGACACGATGCAGGGCAAAATTTTGGAAGAGACCAAGAAGGTTTTCAAACCTGAGTTCCTGAATCGTCTGGACGACATCATTGTCTTCCACACCCTCACCAAGGAGATGCTGACGCGCATCGTCGATCTTGAGGTTGTCAAGGTGGTTAACCGGATCAAGCAGAAGGAAATCATTCTCACCCTCGATGCAGCAGCGCATGAGTTCCTTATTGAGAAGGGATACGATCCCACGTACGGAGCCCGTCCGATGCGTCGTGCCGTGGAGCGCTACCTTGAGGACCCGATGGCCGAGGAGATCCTACGCGGAACTTTCAAGGCGGGTGACCAGATCCAGGTAACCCGTGACGGAGAGAAACTCACTTTCAAGGTTTTAGAAGACTCTGGCGCTACCCCCCCTGCCCCAGCCAAGACCCGAAAGGCCAAGGGCTAGGATTTCTCAGCAAAGCAAACCGCGTATTTCCGGGCAATGCCCTCCGCTTCATCGCCTGCGGGGAACGCGCCCAAAGAGCATCTGGATCGTCCGATCTCAGAGTTCATCAGTCCAGGCCCGCCGCCCCTCAGGATCGATCAGACCGTGGGAGAGGCTCTCAATGCGATCCGTACCACGGGACTGGCTGAGCGGATTTTTTACTTCTATGTCGTGGATGCCGAGGGGCGTCTCTCCGGTGTGGTGCCCGCCCGGAAACTTCTGACCGAACCGCTCGGCAGTCTGATCTCGGAGGCCATGATGAAGAGGGTGCTGTCGCTTCCGGAGAATGCCACACTGATGGAGGCGTGCGAGTGCTTTATCCTGCATAAGTTCCTCGCGATTCCCGTTGTGGATAATTCCAAGAGGCTCTGCGGAATCATTGATGTCGGGCTTTTCACCGACGAGGTGATGGAACTCGGCACGGAAACCAATAACGACCAGCTCTTTCAGTCACTCGGAATCCATGTGCAGGAAGTGCTCCATGCCTCCCCGTGGAAGGCCTTTGGCATTCGTTTTCCGTGGTTGGTGGCCACCGTTTCCGGCGGGGTGCTCTGCGCGGTTCTGGCGGGTGCCTTTGCATCGACTCTCCAGCAAAGGGTGGTTCTGGCTGTCTTTATGGCCCTGGTGCTGGGTCTCGGTGAGGCGGTTGCCGCCCAGTCGCTGGCCCTGACGGTCCAATCGCTGCCCTCCTCCCGGGTGCGATGGAAATGGCTTCGTGTGAAACTCCGCCGCGAGGGAGTCACAGCCGTCCTGCTTGGATTACTTGCCGGGGTTGCTGTGGCGTTGATGGTCTCGATCTGTTGGCACGATTTTGTAGCAGCGAGTTCCATCGGAGGAAGCGTTGTGCTGTCCATGCTCGTTTCAGGCCTACTGGGAGTGCTTGTTCCCGTGTTTCTCCGTATCGTACACTGGGACCCCAGGATTGCGGCGGGTCCGATCACCCTTGCGGCAGCCGACCTCTTCACAGTGAGCTGTTACTTAGTGACCGCAAAGATCCTTTTGCGTTAATCAGCTCTTGCGGTCTTTTCCCGATGAGGGATAGTTGACCAGTGTCAACCTCCACGCTCCAGAAACCTGCCCCAGCCATGAGTCCGGGGCAGGCTGATTTGCTGCTCTCTGCAGCGAAAAAAACCGGCTGTGCTGATTTGGATGCTGTGAGAGAGGCCCTTGCTCGCACGGCTTTTTCGCAACAGTCCCAGGTCGCGGCTGTCATCGCCACAGGTACCGTCCCTGAAAACGATTTTATGAAGGAGTTGGCCTCTCTCCTAGGCATGGAGTGGAGGGAGGAGGACCAGGTGACTCCGGCCGAGAATGTCCGTTCCACGTTTCCCGCAAGGCTGGCGCTCGGTTTCCAGATCTTGCCCGAGCAGCCCCTGGGAAAAACTGCTGATGAGAATGCCCATGAGGGGAGTTTAAAGGAAAAGACAAAAGCATCCTCCGACGATCTGAGCCTCCTGCTCTGGGATCCCTTCGACTATGCCGCATGGCAGGCAGTCACTCATCATCATCTGGGGAATATCCATCTTGTCATGACCACGCGCCGGCGCCTGACCGAAGCGGTGAAGGCTGCCTATGGCGTCGGTGCCGAGACCTTCGAGGAACTTCTGGAGGGACGGGACGAGGAGGCCTTTGTCGAGAAAGAGGAGGTTAATGTCCTCGACGGGGAGGATCCCGAGGCCTCTGTCATGAAATTCGTGAATCAGATTCTGCGCGAGGGACTCCAGCAGGGAGCCACCGATATTCACTTCGAGCCGCTCGGCCACGATCTCCGTATCCGCTACCGCATCGACGGAGTCCTGCACGAGGCATCTGTTCCCCCGAATATCCGAGTCCTTCAGGATTCCGTGATCTCACGTTTGAAAATCATGGCCTCCCTGGACATCGCCGAGAGGCGTCTACCTCAGGACGGACGCATCGCTCTCGAGCACAAGGGGCGACCCATTGACGTGCGTGTCGCAACGATTCCCTGCGTGCACGGGGAGAATGTCAGCCTCCGTTTGCTCGGCGCTGAGCAGTTCGACTTCAAGCGCCTTGGGCTCGAGCCGGGTATCGAGAAGATGATCCGGTCTCTGATCTCGATGCCGAACGGCATCGTCCTGGTCACCGGTCCCACCGGTTGCGGCAAGAGCACGTCACTCTACACATTCCTCAGCGCTCTTAACGTGAAGGAACGTCGCATCGTCACGATTGAGGATCCGGTGGAGCACAAGATCGACGGGGTCATCCAGATTGCGGTGAAGCCGGAGATTGATCTGACCTTTGCCAGAGCCCTGCGCAGCATTCTCCGCGGTGATCCGAATGTCGTGATGATCGGTGAGATGCGCGACCGCGAGACGGTCGAGATCGCCATTCGGGCCGCACAGACCGGTCATCTGGTCTTCAGTACGCTTCATACGAATGATGCTGTCGGCGGCATAACCCGACTTATCGATATGGGAGTGGAGCCTTTCCTCGTGGGTTCTTCCGTCCGGGCTTTCATGGCCCAGCGTCTTGTCAGGAAACTCTGCCCCAGATGCTCCAAGCCTTCGGAGATGTCCAGCGCGGAACTTGAGAAAATCGGTTTCCCCCTGGAGTTGGCGGGAGGTCTGCGCCAGCCGGTTGGCTGCCAGTTCTGCCGACATAGTGGCTATGCCGGCCGACTGGCCATCATGGAGATCTGTCTCATGACACCAGCCCTGCAGGAGTTGCTCCAGAACCGGGCAACTGGCAATGAACTTGCGGAACAGGCTGTCAAAGATGGAATGATTCCCCTGAGAAAAGATGGATGGCGTAAGGCCTCCATGGGACTGACCTCTCTTGAGGAAGTCTTGCGTGTCACAGCCAGCGATCTGGCCGTGCTCGATGAGTAGGGGGCCTATTGCCATTTTTAGAAATTGTGTAGCCACAAAATGCACAAAAATCACAAAAGGTTAAAATAGGATACAAGGCTCCTGTCTTTTATCTCTACAGAAAGTGGAAACAGGAAGTTTCTCTCGGGATTTCTCTTTTCCCGTGTGTCTTTTGTGCTTTTTGTGGCTGAGGCTTCCCAGAATCAGCTCTAAGCTTCCTACAGGCTCCCCATCTCCAAGATCCGGTCGTACTCCGCCGGCGTCACAGGCATGACACTGAGTCGGGACTGCTTAATCAAGGCCATCTCCAAGAGCGAGGGGTCGGATTTGATCAAGGCGAGTGTCACGGGTGAGGAGAACTCCCGCACCTTCTCCAGATCGACACAACTCCAGCCTCCCTCCTTGGCGGTGTTATCCGGATACGCTTCCTTGCTGACTTTGGTAATGCCTCTCACCGAGGGATCCTTAACGCTCTGGTAAAACAGAACAAGATCCCCCTTTTTCATGGCGCGCAGGTTATTGCGTGCCTGGAAGTTCCGGACTCCCGTCCAGGCGGTCTTCTTATCCTTCACGAGATCCTCCCATGAGTAGGCAGAGGGTTCTGATTTTACGAGCCAGTGACAAGTCATGATGAACCTATAACTTAAAAATGGATTATGGTCTAAGTCGGATTAGGACCCTTTTAGCGCTTCAATGCATCCGGCATCTCGCTATGCTGAAGTTTCATGGCACAAGCCGGTCTTTTCATCACATTCGAGGGTTCGGAGGGGTGTGGCAAATCCACCCAGATTCGTCGCCTTTCTGAATTTCTGCGTTCCTTGGAACGTGAGGTGGTCGTGCTTAGGGAGCCGGGGGCCACTCCCATCGGCGAGTCGATCCGGGATCTGCTCCAATATGACGCCTCTGCGTCAGCTATGACTCCCGAGGCTGAGTTGCTCCTGTTTGCCGCCAGCCGCGCCCAGTTGGTGAGGGAAGTCATTAGGCCTGCCCTGGCTCGCGGAGCCGTTGTTCTGTGCGATCGGTTCCTGGATTCCACAACGGTCTACCAGGGGGTTGCGAGGGCGTTGGATTCGCATGAGGTATCGAGGATCAATGACTTTGCGGTGGGAGAGACTCTTCCCGATCTGACCCTTCTGCTGGATCTGGATGCCACCGAGGGGCGTTGCCGCGCCTCCGCGCGGAAGGGACCCGCTGACCGTATGGAGCAGGAGAACGAATCATTTTACGAAGCAGTGCGACAGGGTTATCTCAATCTGGCTACGGAGCATTCCGGACGCTTTGAACTGATCGATGGTTCCCGGGATGAGGAGAGTGTGGAGTCTGCTATCAGGGAGGTTCTGATGGAGCGTTTTCAGATTCAGGGAGGATCCGATGGCATTCACTAGGGAAGAAGCCTTCCGTCTGCTGGAGAAGGCCCTTGCGGAGGGGCGCCTCGGTCATGCCTATCTGATCTCGGGATCCCCCGGATCCGGGGTTCAGGAGTTTGGCAATGAGCTGGCCGCTCTTTTTCTGGGTTCTGGCGAGATCGCGGTGGAGAAGGATTCCGATTTCCATGCTATCGAACCTGAATCCAAATCCCGCAAACTCCTCACCGAGCAGGTGAGGGAACTGGAGCATGCGATCCACCGCAAGCCAGAGCGAGGCTCCCGCAAGGTGGCAGTGGTGCGCGATGCCGATCGACTCATGCCCCAAGCCGCAAATGCATTCCTGAAGACGCTGGAGGAGCCGCCCGACGGGACTCTATTGATCCTCACGACGGAACTCCCGGAGGCACTGCTGGAGACCATCCGATCGCGCTGCATCTCCGTGGTCCTTCATTCATCCACTCCCCGTGCGGTGGGATCAAGGGAGGAACGTCTCGCGAGGAAATTGACTGAGTTCTTCGGGCCTGGATCGAAAACCGATGCCACGGCCGCCTTCGGCCTCACGCGGGTGTTCCGCGACCTCATCGAGGAAGTGCGCGAAGAAGCTGCCGAGAGAACCAAGGAGGAGCTGGCAGCGGAGAAGGCTCACTTCGGAAAGACAACCGAGGGAGACTGGGAGAATCGAGAGGATGTTCTCAAGGCAAGCTCCGAGGCCGAGGTCCTGCAGGAGCGTTCACTATTACTCGGAGTAGTGGCCGATTATTTCGGTGGCATGCTCCGTAAGATCCATGCCCATCATGAGGGAGACTCCGCGGCATTGGATGAATCCCGAAGACTGATCCGCTCTCTTGATGCTGTGGAAAAGCTCCGAAGCAGCCTGGAGCGGGGCATTCAGGAGGGACTGGCCCTGGAGGCGGGATTTCTGGAACTGATGATGGCTTCTAAGCCACAATAACCCGTATCCCATGAAAAAGCGTCCCGTCGTCCTGAAGTTCGGTACCGGCATCCTCGCCCGCGAGGGGGGATGCTCTTTGGATCCAAGCCAGTTCCGCAACCTCTGCGGGGAAATCGCCCGACTTGTGAAGCAGGGAATCCCCGTCATTGTGGTCTCCAGCGCCGCGGTAGCGGCTGGGGTCGATGCCCTTGGATTAAAAAAACGCCCCTCGGATCTGGCTGGAAAGCAGGCCTGCGCGGCAGTGGGTCAACCGGTCCTGATGACGGCCTATGCTCGCCATCTCGGCAGGCATGGACTGCGCCCCGCCCAACTTCTGCTGACGCACGACGATATTTTCGACGCAGGTCGCAGGCGCAACGCGAGTGTCACGCTTTCCAAACTGCTGCAGTCTCCGGGAGTGGTTCCGATCATTAACGAGAATGACTCTGTCGCCGTTGAGGAGCTCCGCTTTGGTGACAATGACCGCCTCTCCTCGGAAGTTGCCCAGTTGGTGAAGGCACGTCTCCTGATCCTGCTGACCAGCGCGGATGGTCTGATGGCCAGCTCATCGCCTGCTTCAAAGAATTCCTCGAATCCCCCTTCTAAGCCCTCCTCCAAGCTCTCCTCTAAGAACGCTTCTAAGCTGCAGCGCATTCCCGTGGTGACGGAGATTCGCGACGCATTCCGCCATGTGACACCCGACAAAGGGCAATACTCCACCGGCGGGATGCAGGCCAAACTTCAGGCCGTGCAATCCGCCGTGGACGCCGGAATCGAGACAATGATCGCTCATGGTCGCAAGCGGGAACAGATTGTCGGTGCTATCGCTGGAAAGGATGTCGGAACCCGCTTTCCCGTCCGCAAGAAAAGAAAACAATCGAAGTCATGAACGGAGCATTTCTTACCTCGACTCGGATCCAGGCGATCGGAAGGAATACCTTCACGGAACTTGTCCGCCAAAAGGTCTTTTACTTCCTGCTGATCTTCGGCCTGATCGTGATCGGCAACTCGGCCTTCTTGGCCAAGTTCTCGTTCCAGGAGGAGTTCCAGATGCTCAAGGATGTCTCGCTCGGAGCCATGTCTGTATTCCTGAGTTTGCTTTCCATCTTGGCTACGGCCACCCTGCTGCCTCGGGATTTGGAAGACCGTACGATTTTCACCATCCTCTCCAAGCCGGTGCCACGCTATGAGTACCTCCTGGGCAAGCTCCTAGGGGTCATCCTCCTCCTGACCGTGTCGACGCTTATCATGGGTCTCCTTTTCCTGGGTGTCCTCTTCCTACGTGAGAACATGGCTCTTGGAGAGACCCGGATTTCCCTTGCGGGATCGCCCCAGGAACTGGCTGCCGCTCTAGCCGAAATCAAAAAAGCCGCCTTTAGCTGGGACCTCATCCCGGCTATGGCAATCCTGCTCATGAAGGGAATCCTGCTCTCCTCCCTGACTCTTCTTGTCTCGACGTTCGCCACCTCGGGAATCTTTGCGATCCTTGTTTCTACCTCCGCTTATTTTATCGGTCATCTCCAGGTGACAGCCCGGGAATACTGGATGAGCGGTATCGGTATCCATTGGTGGACGCGGATCTTCACGGCCTTCGTGGCACTTCTCTTTCCCGACCTGCAGGCCTTCAACCTCAGTGATGATATCGTGGCGGGAACGGCCCTGCCGATTGGCATCTTCTGGCAGACAATCGCGCTCGGAGCGGTCTACACGTCCGTTTATTATGCCGTTGCGTGTTTTGTCTTCGAGAGCAGGGAGCTCTAAGCAAGTTCTAAGGACGCTCTAAGAATCCTTAAGATCAACCCACGCCATGTCAGGCCTGTCATCGCTCCGCCGGAATCTCATAGCCATCCTGATGCTGGCTGTCGTGGGTGCCGTTCTTCTGCCGTGGCAAGGAAAACTTCAACGTGAGTCCCAAGCAGCCCATTTCCGGACGATACCGATGAATCTTACTCTCCGGGAACAGATCGGTCAGTCGGGATTCCTAGCCGCGTTGAGCGGATTCCGGGCGCCACTAGCCGCCTTTCTCTGGATCGATGCGCATTCCGCTTGGGAAAAGACCGAGTGGGGGCGTATGGCGGGGCTGTTCAATACGGTCACCACGCTCCAACCCCACACGCTTCTTTACTGGGATATCGCCGCCTGGCACATGGCCTGGAATGCCAGTATCGCCGCCCTTCACGATACCAAGCAGCAGAGCGAAGTGCTGCGGGAGAGGGCGCGTCGCCAATATATCGATCTTGGCCGCGATTTCCTAGAACGGGGTATCCGCAACAATCCCGACAACTATCTTCTCTATGAGCGTCTCGGAATCCTGCAGCGCGACAAGGCAGAGGATCACAGTGCCGCGGCCGATGCCTTTGCCAAGGCTGCCTCCTTTCCGGATGCGCCCTCCTATATCGGGCGTTTTGCAGCTTATGAGCTAGAAAAAGTTCCCGGCAGGGAACGCGAAGCATACGACAGACTCCTGACCCTTTATCACCAGGGGAAAAAACAATGGATGCCTTCCCTTCTTACTAAGATCCGGAGGCTGGAGATCAAACTGAACATTTCTCCTGATCAGCGCATTCCCGACGTAGGAGTAACAGATTCTTCCCCTTCACGCTGAATGCGCTGCGCGATCCTAGGTGATATCCATGCCAATCTCCAGGCGCTGGAGGCGGTGCTTGCTGATGCGAGGGAGTACGGGTGCACCGAGTTCCATTGCCTCGGCGATGTGGTCGGTTACAACGCGAATCCCGGAGAGTGCCTGGAGATCGTGAGGAATCTCCCCGGGGCCTGTGTCCTAGGGAATCATGACAAGGCCGCTGCAGGAGAGGACTCCCTTGAGGGGTTCAGTTCCTCAGCAGCGATCTCCCTGGAATGGACGAGAAGAGTCTTGGACGCCGATCAGAAGGCCTGGCTTGGCTCACTTCGTCTGCAACGCCAGATCAGGAAAACGACTCTTGTCCATGCGACACTCGATTCGCCCGAGTCTTGGGGATATGTCCGGACAGTGTCTGAGGCTGAAATGAGTATGGCCTGTCAACGGACCCCACTCTGCTTCATCGGCCACACCCATGTTCCCCAGTTTTTCGGACAAGGGATCGGCGAGATGCTGCTCTTTGAAAATAGTGACGGTGTGGAGCTGCCCAGGTCACCCAAGCTGCTAATCAATGCGGGTTCCGTGGGCCAGGCCCGGGACAATGACTGGAGAGCCGCCTACATGATTCACGATGAGGAGAGCGGAGGTCTCTGGCTCCGCCGCGTGGTATATGATGTGGAGTCCGCGAGCCGGGCCGTTCTGGAGGCTGGACTTCCAAGCCGACTGGCCGAGAGGCTCCATACGGGAGCATAAAGCGTATGATGAAGGAGATCACGAAAGCCCCTGGACGTATCCTGCTAGTCAAGCCGAGTTCGCTCGGCGATGTGATCCATGCCTTTCCTGTTGTCTCGGCTATCCATTGCCACTGGCCTGAAGCCGAGTTGCGTTGGCTCATTCATCCGGCATGGCGCTCTCTGGTGGAGCATCATCCGGGGATATCTGGAACAGTACTTTTTCCCCGTGAAAAATTCCGGGGGCTAGGGGGATGGATCCGTTCGTTGGCCTGGCTGAAGACCTTGTCCGATTGGAAGCCTGATCTGGCGATCGATCTCCAGGGATTGCTGCGGAGCGCCTTGTTTGCACGACTTTCCGGAGCCCCTCGTGTCGTGGGGCTCTCTGATGCTCGCGAGGGAGCGCGTCTGCTGCATGGAGAACGGGCAATCGTGAACCGTGCTGATCATGCCGTGAGCCGGTATCTCTCCGTGCTTGATCTTCTGGGGATAACGCGTCCCGCACGTCCCGCATTCGAGCTGCCTGAGGGAAGGCTGCCTGAGGGATTTTCTTCGGAGCAACCGTATGTGGTGATGCATCCTTATTCCCGTGGTGAGGGGAAGAGTCTCACGCCGGAAATGATCAGGGCCTTTGCTACAGGTGCCTCTCCCCTTCGTGTCGTGATCGTCGGGAGGGGAGATTCTGGCAATAAATGGCCTCAAAACGTCGAAGACTGGAGCAATCGTACCGACCTTCTGGAGCTCACTGCCATTCTTCGAGGAGCCACCTTCATCGTCAGCTCCGACAGTGGACCAATGCATCTTGCGGCGGCGCTACATCCTGAAAGAACACTCGCCATCCATCTCTGGAGCGATCCTTTGAAAGTGGGCCCCTGCTTTCCCGAATCACTGGTCTGGAAAAACGGCCGTATCAGCCGGGTTGCGGAGCTTGATGATTCCTGGCGTGCCGAGGGGAGGGCACCCTCCGCGATCGAGATGGAGGAACTCGGCCGCTTGGCGGTGGCTAAAAGTATGAAGTCAGAGGGATCAATGATGGCAAAGCCCTCAGTGACTTCCGTTTGAAGTAGTCATCGGGTTATTCTTCGTACTTCACCTCCCATCCTTCATAATTTTCATTTCATGGGATTCTCCACACAGATCGATTCAGTCCTGGCTGCTCCACCCGCAGAGCTGAGAGCCTTCCGTCGTTTGTTGGAACCTTGTGGCGACAAGGGGCTGGAGGAACTTGCCCGTCGCTCGGCTTCGGTAACACGCCGGCATTTCGGACGAACGATGCGGATGTTCGCTCCCCTCTATCTCTCTAACGAGTGCATCAATTCCTGCGCCTATTGTGGTTTTTCCCGGGACAATGCCATTCTGCGCGTGACCCTCGAGATTGAGCAGGTTGCGGCTGAGGCACGGCATCTTGCCGCCGAGGGCTTTCGCAATGTGCTGCTTGTTGCCGGCGAACATCCCAAGTTCGTCTCGGGAGGCTATCTTCAAAAATGCCTCGAACGGCTTTCCGGGGAGATCCCGAGCCTCTCGCTCGAGGTGGCTCCGATGGAGACCGAGGAGTATCTCCCGCTCGTGGCGGCGGGAGCCGAAGGTCTTGTTGTCTACCAAGAGACCTATGACCGCTCAGTTTACCCGGAGCTCCACACCGCGGGGCCGAAGAAAGATTATGACTGGCGTCTGGATGCTCCGGAGCGAGCCCACGCTGCGGGATTCCGCAGGCTTGGCATCGGCGTACTGTTCGGCCTCTCGGAATGGCGTGGAGAGGCCACGGCCCTGGCGGCGCATCTGCTCCATCTGCAGCGTGTCTGCTGGACTTCCCAGATCACGGTGAGCCTGCCGCGACTCCGTCCCGCGGCTGGATCCTTCGAGCCGAAATTTTCCTTCGACGATCGCGACCTCACCCAGCTGATTTGCGCTCTCCGTCTGACCTTTCCACAGATCGGCATCATCCTGAGCACGCGAGAATCTGCTCCGTTGCGCGATGCTCTGGCGCCTCTTGGAATCACGATGATGAGTGCGGGAAGTCATACTGAGCCTGGCGGCTACACCGGACAGGGGGCTGATCAGCTCCATCAGACAATAAAAGGCAAAATGGTTGAGGCAACTTGTGGAAGCACCTCCGCCACAGAGCAGTTCTCGATCAGCGATGATCGCACGCCGGCCGAGGTTGCCGCCATGTTGACGACGCGTGGCCTGGAGCCGGTCTGGAAAGATTGGGATGCCGCGATCCTCACGACGAGTGCCGCATGACCGCGATCATTGTCAACGGGGAGCAAAAGGAGACTAGGGCCGAGAGTTTGGAGGGTCTCTTGGTTGAACTTGGCCTGAATTCGTTGCTGATTCTGGTGGAATACAATGGCCAAGCATTGCCTCGATCGGAGTGGGAGAAGGTCAGGATTGTGACGGGTGATAAACTAGAACTCCTTTCCGTTGCCGCCGGGGGGTGATCGTTCTTTGAAAAACTCCGTGAAACCAACCACTCTTCTCTGGGCTAACCGCCAGCGGTCCCCTTCCTTAAGGGTAGATCTCCCCTTGATCCGCAGGATCGTGGAGGCGGCCTTGCCTCTCTGTGTCGCCAAGCCTCGGCACAAGGGGAAGGGCATACAACTTCCTCCCGAGGTGGAGATCACACTCCTGGGTGAGAGTGCAATCGCCAAGGTGCACGGGGAGTTTCTCGATGACCCGACACCGACTGATGTCATCACCTTCGAGCACGGAGAGATCCTGATCGGCGTGCCAATCGCGGCGGCCAATGCCCGTAAGTTTAGTCACCCAGTGGACCACGAGGTGGCCCTGTGCGCTATCCATGGCCTTCTTCACCTGCTGGGCTACGATGATCTGAGCGCGCAAGAACGCACAATCATGCATGCCCGTCAGGAGGAAATTTTAGAGGCTGCCCTTCGGGAGGTGTGCTAGCGTTCGGCTCATGAGAGAGGCTGCCGTTCAGCGCGAGGAAATTCCCGATACGGGGGATTACGCCGTTGTTGCCCGCGCCGCCGAGCTCTGCAATCCCTTTCTCGATGCATTGGGTGAGGTGACCCTTTCGATCCGGGGGGCGGTGGCCTCCTCGGTGCTGAACTGGAATGCATCCCTCTTCACCCCGATCATTTATCCGACACTTCTAAAGGTCATCGTCTTGGCGGCCGAGGGGGGGAGTTTCGAGCTCACGGCTCTGGATTGTACATTGGATCAGGCGCTTCCCTCGTCCGTTCGACTGACGAGCCGTGATGAAGGAAGGAGGCTTTTGCTCGGTTTGCTGGCTCCGCGTGGTGACCGTTTGATCGAGCGCTATCGTACAGCCGTCCTAGCGGGGAACTCACCCGGACATCACGCGATCACTCATGCTCTGCGGGCCAATCTGTTTCATCTTCCTCCGAGGGTGATGATCACCTCGTACCTTTTGCAGGAGGGAATCGGTGCCGGTCTGGATGGCCAGGACATCTCCCGCTTCCTGATCGATGGGATAGGGGCGTCAAGAGACCTTCCCAGTCCCGAGCGCATCATACCCATGAGTCAGCCATGCAGGGAATGAACCAGCCGGGGCTTCTCGATGCACCCGAAGCTGAGCTGTCGGAGAATCTCGATCTCCCCTGGCTTGTGGTGGTGCATAATGATCCCGTGAATCTCATGAGCTATGTCGCGATGGTCTTTCGCCGGATCTTCGGATGGACGCGGGAGCGCGCCGAGAGGCACATGATGGAAGTCCATACCAAGGGGCGCTCGGTTGTCTGGGGTGGCGGCAGGGAGCAGGCGGAGCACTATGTGCAGCAACTCCACTCTTTCCTCCTACTGGCGACTCTTGAGAAGTCTTCCTGAGTCACCTTGAGGGACTAACACCGATGATCTTCGAACGCTCAAAAAACGGAAACTTCCGCTTTAGCAGGATCCATCCTTTGCTGGGCGAATTACTGCAGGCTATTGCGATAGACCCCTGGGAGCGCTACCCTGAGGGGAGTATGCGCTTGTTGCCCTCGCCCGGCCAAAGTGAGGATCTTGAGGATCTGCGGCTTGATTGGCAGGATCATGTGCAGCCGGGCCTACGGCATCATTTTGATCTGGAGCGGGCCGTAGTGTCGGAGGACCTTGCTTGCATGATTCAGCGGAAAGGAAAGATCCCTTCCTGGACCTTGGAGATCTCTCCTGATCACTCGGATGCCTGGTTGACGACGCTGAACGCCCTCCGCCTAGCCCTTGCCGAGGAGCATCGGTTTACCGAAAAGGATCTCTCGGGAAAAATGCCCTCTGATCTCGAGACCGAGCGTGGCCTTGCCTTGATGCAAGTGAACTTCTACGCCTTCATCCAGGAGTGCCTTCTCCAGGCTATAGAAGATGAGTCGGGCGTTTAGTTGGGTATTAGGAACGGGAAGTTGAGCTATGGAAGAGGCCCGCGCCATTCTGCTGCGACGGTATAAATTCTCCGAGAATAGTCTCGTCGTCATCTGGCTGACCGACCGGCATGGCAAGGTGAAGACGACGGCCCGCAGTGCCGCCAAGCCGGGAGGGCCATTTTCCGGGAGATTGGAGCTCTTCACCGTTGCTGGAATCGCCTTTAAATCTCCCAAGAACGGCGATCTTCACACTCTCAGCGAGGTGGTGGTTGAGACAGAAGCGCTTCTTCCCGCGACCTATTCCACTATCCTTTCAGCGTCCTACTTCTCCGAACTCTGCAATCTGTTCACCGAACCGATGCATCCGGTTCCCGAAGTTTTTGCCTTGTTGGAACGTGCCTGGGGATTCCTTCGCGCACAGGCGCCGAGTCGTCGTGCTGTTACCCATTTCGAGACCGAATTGGCAAAGTCTCTTGGTATCCATGACCCTTCCGTTCCCGCCCACCGATCCCTGGCAACCGTCGCGCATAAGCTGCCTGAAAGCCGCCTACGCCTGCTGAAGCAACTCGCCGAGAGCCCGTGAATCTTCGTTCATTCACCTGCAAGGTTGTTTTGGTGCTAGTACTCATAGGGATGGTTGCTGGCACAGTTCAGCCACTCAAAGCTGGCGATGTCTCCGTCGCAAGTAGCCCGCTTCTCAAGACTCCTTGCGATTATTATTCCTACTGGAAGCAAAAATACCTAAATCCTTCCGTGCGGTTTCCCGGAGACTGGAAGGTCAACTATAACGGGAAGGGGGCGACTGTCTCCGAGGCGATCGGCTATGGGATGCTAATCACCGCACTCATGGCCGATAAAGATTCCGAGTCAAAAAAATACTTCGATGGCCTAAACAGTTTCAGGAAGCGTTTCCCCTCGTCGATCAATCCCGCCTTTATGTGCTGGAAGATCCCTCCTCATGAAAGGCCTGGGAAAAACGATTGCGCCACCGACGGGGAACTCGATATCGCCTACGCCCTCCTGCTGGCCCATGAGCGATGGGGGGATGAGGCCTATCTGGCGGAAGCCAAGAGCCTGATCCGGGCCATCGGATCCTCATTGGTACGCACCGATTTTTCACTACGCCTGGGCGATTGGAACGAGGTGCCCGGTCAGACTCGCCCTTCCGACTTCATGCCGACTCATTTCCGAGCCTTCGGTAAAGTAACGGGTGATCCTCTCTGGAAGAAGGTGGAGACACGTTCCTATGATATCCTTAAAGAGTTACAGCTTGAGAAATTCTACGCTGGGAACAAGACGACAGGGCTGATTCCTGATTTTGCAGTTCAAAAAAACGGACATTGGGTTCCTGCTCGGTCCGGCTTCTTAGAGGGGCGCCATGATGGCGACTTTTACTATAATGCCTGCAGGGTACCTTGGCGGCTCGGTTGGGCGGCTCTTGCCTCCCCTGACAAGGGAGATGATCGTGCCAACGAGGTTCTTGGACGCTTCATGCGGTGGGCCGTGATGAACGTGAAAGATCCGGAGCAGTTCAAGGCTGGTTACCGGTTGGATGGGAAGCCCGTGTACAACAGCGATTTTGACACAGCTTGCTTCATTTCCCCAACAGGTGTGGCCGCAATGGCCTTGGGCATGGAGTCTTGGAAAGCAAAGGTTGAGCGCTATGCACTGGGTAGCAGGGAGGAGTATTACGAAGACTCAATCAATCTGCTCTGCCTGATCCTGATGTCAGGTCAATCGCCCGGGTTCATCCGGCAGGATTCCCCCCAATAATCCTCTAGAGACATTCTTTATTTAGAATAGTTCTTGATTGATCTTGAATGAGTCTGGCCGGGTGCTAGATTGAGAAACTATCTCATGAAGAAGCCGACAGCCATTCCCTCCAACGAAAGCGCTATGGGACACTATGCGTCCGCCATGGTGCAGGGAGGTCTGCGTCTTACGCCTCAGCGGCGGCAGGTCTATGAGGTGCTCATGGACAAGAGGGATCATCCGACGGCCACGGAGGTCTTCATCAGGGCTCAGAAGCAGATGCCCTCCATCTCGCTCGCCACAGTGTATAACTGCCTTGAAACGATGGTTGGAAGCGGTTTGGTGAAGGCCGTCCATGTCGACCGTGAGCCAACCCGATTTTGTGCGAACCTCCAGGAGCACGGTCACTTCCACTGCACGGAATGCGGTCATGTCTCCGACATCGGATTTTCCCACACCCGCGAGACGGGATGGAAACTCCCCTCCGGATTCCTGGTCACCCAGCACGATGTCACGCTCCGGGGACTCTGCGCCGACTGCGGAACATCTTCTAAAAACACGAATCATTCCAAGTCAAAATCCCATTCTCACACTAATTCCAACGACAAACCATTAACCCAGTAACCGCCCATGTCCGCCCATTCCTCTTCGTCACTTTCCATCCGAGACTTGCATGCCTCCATCGGCGATAAGCCGATCCTCAAGGGCCTCACGCTCGACATCCCCAAGGGAGAAGTCCACGCCATCATGGGCAAGAACGGAGCCGGCAAGAGCACGCTCGCCAAAATCATGGCCGGCCATCCCGACTACACAGTGACCTCGGGTGATGTCCTGCTGGATGGTGAGAGCATCCTGGGTTTGGAACCCGACGTCCGCGCCCGTCTCGGGCTCTTCCTTGCCTTTCAGTATCCGATGGAGATCCCCGGGGTCACTATCGCCAACTTCATCCGCGCAGCCCTTCAGGCCCGCCTTCCCGAGGGGGAGGAGCTGGAAGCGACCGACTACTATGCCAAGCTCTATGCCAAGATGGATGCCCTGAGCGTGCCACGAAACTTCACTTCCCGCTCGGTGAACGAGGGCTTCTCCGGCGGTGAGAAGAAGCGCTGCGAGATTCTCCAGATGGCGATGCTCGAGCCCTCCTATGCCGTGCTTGACGAGACAGACAGCGGTCTCGATATCGACGCGCTCAAGATTGTTTCAGCGGGAGTGAACGCCCTTCGCGGTCCGAATATTGGCATGCTTGTCATCACCCATTACCAGCGTCTGCTCGACTACATCGTGCCCGACAAGGTGCATGTCATGTCCGAGGGGAGCATCATCCACAGCGGCGACAAGGATCTTGCCCTCAAGCTTGAAGCCCAAGGCTACGACTGGGTAGAGAAAGAGTTTGGGGAATCCGACACCAAGGCCGCCTAAGCTCGTATCTTCCCTACCCTTTTAACTCTTTAACTTTTTTAACGCTTTAACTCCCAACATGAGCACCGAGACCAAACCAGACATCGATATTGACCGTTCCGTCGGCGATTTCCGCTACGAGATGGACTACGCCTTCGATGCGGGCGTCGGACTGACCGAGGCGACGATCGACTACATCAGCGACGTGAAGGGTGACCCTGACTGGGTTCGCGCTTTCCGCAAGGAGGGTTACCGCAAGTTCCTGGAGAAGCCTATGCCGACTCACTGGGCTACCAAGGACCTGGAGAGCATTGTCTTCGAGAATATCCGGTACTACCTCTCGCAGGGACAAATTCCCAAGCGGACCTGGGACGAGGTGCCCGATGATATCAAGAGGACCTTCGAGCGGCTTGGTATTCCCGAGCAGGAGCGCAAGTTTCTCTCGGGTGTGGAGGCCCAGTTTGACAGCGAGGCGGCCTATTCGAATATCAAGGCCGCGGTCGGCGAGCAGGGAGTCATCTTTGTCGGATCCAGCGAGGGTTTGAAGGAGCATCCCGAGATCTTCAAGAAGTGGTTTGGCAAGGTAATCCCGAGCGGTGACAACAAGTTCTCCGCGCTGAACTCCGCAGTCTTCAGCGGCGGCAGCTTCATCTATGTGCCGCCAGGAGTGAAGGTAAAGCACCCGCTCCAGGCTTACTTCCGAATCAACGCCCAGAACTTCGGACAGTTCGAGCGAACCTTGATCATCGTCGACGAGGGGGCTGAGCTCACCTACATGGAGGGTTGCACCGCGCCGAAGTTCGAGACGGCCACGCTGCACAGCGCCGTCGTAGAGCTTGTCGCTATGAAGGGGGCCAAGATCCAGTACATCACCGTCCAGAATTGGAGTTCGAACGTCTTTAACCTCGTGACCAAGCGCGGCATCGCCCATGAAGATGCCGAGGTGAAGTGGATCGATTGCAATATCGGATCCCGGCTCACCATGAAGTATCCGGGAGTCGTGATGAAGGGGAAGGGCGCGCGCGGCGAAGTCGTCTCAATTGCCCTGGCTGGTGATGGCCAGCACCAGGACACAGGTGCCAAGATGATCCATGCGGCCGACAACACGACCAGCAACATCATCTCCAAGTCGATCAGTCTCGGAACAGGCCGCTCTACCTACCGCGGCATGGTCCATGTCCCGAAGCATCTGAAAGGGTGTAAGAACAACACCGAGTGCGACGCACTGTTGATCAACACCAACAGCCGCACCGACACCTATCCCGCCATCAGCGTGCGAGGGCAGGGGAATGCCGTGCAGCACGAGGCGAGCGTCAGCCAGATCAGCTCGGAGCAGATCTTCTACATGCAGCAGCGCGGCCTGAGCGAGGCCGCGGCGATGAGTCTCGCCGTGAACGGCTTCGTGAATGACCTCGTGCAGCAGTTCCCGATGGAATACTCCGTCGAGCTGAAGCGCCTTATCGATCTCGAGATGGAAGGATCCGTTGGATGAGCATCACCACGACCTCTCCCGCCGAGACCGGCAACTCCACTAACTGGCCTGAGTGGTTCCGCAAGGACCAGAATGAGGCGTGGGATCTCTATGAGTCTCTGCCGATGCCCAAGCGCAATGACGAGCCGTGGCGTTTCGCCAACCTGAAGGCGCTCGATCTCTCCGAGTTCCAGCCTGCAAAGCCCGTCGAGGACAAAGCCGTCTTGATCGCTCGTTCATCGGGACTTGCCGACCTCGCGGCCAAGCTGGTGTTTGCCAATGATGCCCTCATCTATCGCGAAGTGGCAGGCCTCCCCGCGGGGGTACTCCTGCTTCCTCTGGAGCAGGCAGCCACGGAGCATGAGGAGCTGTTCCGGAAACACTTCATGTCCACCGAGGCGCGACTTGGCTCCAAGAAGTTCGCCGCACTTCATCGTGCCCGCCTTCGCAGCGGCGCCTTCGTCCATGTCCCAAGGGGTGTTGTGATCGAGCGCCCCATCGAGATCTGGCACTGGGTGGAGGGAGAGAATGCCACCATCTTTCCCCACACGCTGATCGTGCTGGGAGAGGGGGCCTCTGTTACTGTGATCGACCGCTTCGTCTCATCACGCGATGAGCGTTCCCTTGCGATAGCCGTCAACGACCTCACGGTCGGAACGAATGCCAAGCTGCATTACGTCGGTGTCCAGGAGTGGAGTGACAAGGCAACCGCCTTCCACATCAACACCACCGAAGTGGAGAGGGATGCGCTCTCTACGGCCCTGCAGATGAACCTCGGAGGTGCGTACGTTCGTGGAGAGAGCGACAGTCACCTGCTGGGTGAGGGATCGCGCAGCGTCATGCTCTCGATCAATCCGGCTAACGGCACGCGTGAGATCGACCAGCGCACATTCCAGGATCATTTTTCACCGCGTGCCACGAGCGATCTGCTCTACCACAATGCCCTGGCCGATTCCTCGAAGACGATCTTTGCGGGCCTGATCAAGGTCGAGGAAGCCGCCCACGAGACCGATGCGTACCAGAAGGTCCGCAACCTCATGCTCAGCGACGAGGCCGAGGCCAACTCCATGCCCGGCCTTGAGATCCTGGCCGACAACGTGAGATGCACCCACGGCGCGACCTCCGGCGAACTGAATGAGGACGAACTCTTCTACATGATGGCCCGTGGTATCGCTCCCAAGCAGGCGGCCCAGCTCATCGTGCGAGGCTTCTTTGGCGCCGTCCTCGAACATCTGGAGAATCGTGATCTGCAGGACCACCTAGGCGAGATCCTTGATCACAAACTCAACCTTTAAAGTTTCATTCTGGCCGACGACTCCCGGGCGCTGATACTTGAAGCCGCCTAACAGAGGCTCCGCGCTTGCAGCACCTGCAGAATGACCGTTACTCTGCTCGACTTATGAGTAAAGGCAACGAAAGCGCTATTTCCCCGCGTCGCGAAGAGGATTTCCCCGAGTGGTACCAGCAGGTCGTCCGTACGGCGGAGATGGCCGAGAATTCCGAGGTACGCGGCTGCATGGTGATCCGTCCCTGGGGATACGCCGTCTGGGAGCGGATGCAGGGGGCGCTGGACGCTATGTTCAAGGCAACGGGCCACAAGAATGCCTACTTCCCGCTCTTCATTCCCCTGAGCCACCTCCAGAAGGAGGCGGAGCATGTCGAGGGATTCGCAAAGGAATGTGCCGTGGTTACCCACCACCGTCTCGAACTCAAGGACGGGAAACTAGTTCCTGCCGGAGAGCTCACTGAGCCGCTGGTCGTCCGCCCGACCTCCGAGGCCATCATCGGAGCAACCTATGCCAAGTGGGTGAAGTCCTACCGCGATCTTCCCATCCTGCTGAACCAATGGGCGAATGTTGTCCGCTGGGAGCTGCGTCCCCGTCTTTTTCTTCGCACCGCCGAGTTCCTCTGGCAGGAAGGGCACACCGCGCATGAGACCGAAGTCGAAGCGATCGAGGAGACGGAGAAGATGCTCGGCGTCTACGATACCTTCGCGCGCGAGTGGCTAGCGATTTCTGTGATCCGGGGTGAGAAGTCGGAGAGTGAACGCTTTCCCGGCGCCGTCCGTACCTACTGCATCGAGGCGATGGTCCAGGACCGCAAGGCAATCCAGGCAGGTACCTCCCATTTCCTTGGTCAGAACTTCGCTAAGGCCTCCGGAATCAAGTTCCTCTCACGCAATAACACCGAGGAGCTTGCCTGGACAACCAGCTGGGGAGTCAGCACACGCCTGATCGGAACACTGCTCATGGCCCACGGTGACGATGACGGAGCTGTTCTGCCTCCCCGCATCGCCGGCACCCAGATCGTTATCATCCCCATCACGCCTAAGGAAGAAACTCGAGAAGCCGTACTAGCCAAGGCCGAGGAGATCGCCACCACACTCCGTTCCGCGACCTATGCGGGTGAGTCTCTTCGCATCGAGATCGACAGTCGGGACATCGGAGGTGGTACCAAGACGTGGGAATGGATCAAGAAGGGTGTTCCTCTCCGTATCGAGATAGGCCCACGCGATCTGGAGTCGGGTAGCGCCGCCGTGGCGCGCCGGGACAAGGGACCGAAGGAAAAGGAATTTCTTCCCGCCGATTCACTTGCCGCACGCTTGCCGAAGATCCTTGTCGAGATCCAACAGGGGCTTCTCGATAGGGCGCTGGCCTTCCGCAAGGAACACACCAAGAAGATCGATACTAGGGAGGAGTTTTATGCGTTCTTCACTCCTAAGAATCCCGATAAGCCCGAAATCCACGGAGGATTCGCCCTGACCCATTGGAATGGCAGCGCCGAGGTAGAGGCTAAGATCAAGGAAGAGCTCAAGGTGACGATCCGGTGCATCCCTAAAGTTAATGGGGATGAGTTCATTGAAGAGCCGGGCATCTGTCCCTTCACCGGCGAACCAAGCCAGCGCCGCGTCATCTTTGGCAAAGCCTACTAACGACTGAAAATCTCCCAGGGATAAGGGAGATGAAAGGGATGGGGTTTGGAGAAAGCGATTTTCAAAACGCCTGTATTCTAATCTG